>ERZ773003.23-NODE-23-length-147730-cov-17.380024_pt1 | contig 147730 bp, 136 predicted proteins | sample MGYA00580668_ERZ773003 | MGnify/ENA primary metagenome ERZ773003 (study PRJEB29015, sample SAMEA2738002) | human oral metagenome | biome: human oral; feature: human-associated habitat; material: dental | place: China | collected 2126 ...
GTTGAATTTTCAACGACCACAGCGGTTTTTACCAACTCTTTTTGTCCTATAACTCGGTATTTCTTATATGAAAAGGCTCGGATACATCCGAGCCTTTATAGTTTCTAATATTAATTTGTATAGTTATCAAAATAACCCTGGATGTGCACTACAGGAGTTCCCTTATCACCAGAACCACTTGTCAGGTCACAAAGCGAACCGATGAGATCAGTCAGTCTACGTGGTGTAGTTCCCTCTGTCTCCATCTTGCCAACAAGGTTATCATCCTTCTCCTTGATTCTAGCAGATATTGCTTCTCTAAGCTCTTCACCACTTAGATCCTTAAAATCATTATCAGCTAGATACTTGAGCTTAAGTTCGTTAGGTGTGCCCTCAAGCCCCGGAGTGTACGCAGGTGATACTACTGGGTCTGCAAGCTCCCAAATTTTACCAACCGGATCCTTAAATGCTCCGTCACCATATACTAGAACCTCTACGCACTTACCTGTCTTATCGAGTATTGACTTTTGGATATCTAGCACAACATCTTCGCAGCTCTCTGGAAAAAGCTTCACGCTGTCCTCGGTGCTCTTGTTGGAGCCTAGCAGTCCATACTTGCTGTTGAAACCGCTGCCATCAACTGGGCCATTTAAAATCTCGTCCATGCCTAGCACTGTTGCACCAGCGTCCTTTAGTATGCGGCGAGTTCTCTTTCTGGTGTGGATGTCACAGTTAATAACTTTGTCAGTGTAGTTCAAAATCTCTGTCGCGTGATTAGCGAGAACAATCTCCACTTCAGCGCCAGCTGCTTCTATAACCTCTCCGTAATACGCTAGGTAATCAACTCCTGTAAATGGATGCTTATTTTCTCCGAAAAGTTCACGGTACTCCTCAAGAGACATAACCTTTGAATAAGGATCGATTCCTGCCTCATCGAGCTGGTCCTCTGTTAGAAGCTGGTTACCAACTTCATCTCTTGGGAATGAAAGCATCAAAACTATTTTCTTAGCAGCCATCGATATACCGCGTAGGCATATTGCGAATCTATTTCTCGACAAAATCGGGAATATTACCCCAATCGTATCACTTCCAAGCTTAGCCTGAACGTCCTTCGAAATTGCCTCAACACTTGCGTAGTTACCTTGACTTCTAGCAACTACCGACTCTGTTACAGCAACAATGTCTCTGTCTCTGATTTCATAACCTTCAGCCTCTGCAGCTTCAAGTACAGACTTAACCACAACACTTGAGATATCATCGCCTTCACGAATAATAGGACATCTAATTCCTCTTGATATCGTGCCTACTTTTCTTTCCATTGTCATCTCCATCTATCTCGTTATTCTAGATTTCATCATTTCTCATATATAGCTTATCTGTTAAACATTTAAATTTCAATAATTAATACAAAATTTGGTGAAATTATCATTAATGTTGGCTTTCAAAGTAATTTTCAAGCCGAAATTACGAACTTTTTTACCAAATTAGCATTATATAATACGGGAATAATAATAAATTCTTATATAATTCCTACGCCCCATCGGCGGTATAATTTCATAAAAATACCCGCCAACAGGTAAGGTCGTTAGCGGGTTTTTCTGAACAATCTTATACATCAGCATGTACTCAATTATCCATAAGTATGAGGTAATGTATCTATATAAAGGTTCTTTCGAACCTGGACATAGCTTATTTATTAGCCTTAAGCTTCTCATCTATCGCTGCTGCTGCAGTCTTTCCAGCACCCATAGCTAGGATTACAGTTGCAGCACCAGTTACAGCGTCTCCTCCTGCATATACGTATTCTTTGCTCGACTCCATAGTAGCCTCATCAACTATGATGCCGCCCCAGCTCTGTGTATCAAGACCTGGAGTCGTCGCTCTAAGCAGAGGATTTGGACTTGTTCCAACAGAGATGATAACCGAATCAACATCGATGACATAGTTTGAGCCCTCAATAGGAACTGGTCTACGTCTTCCAGATGCATCTGGTTCTCCTAGCTCCTGCTCAACAACTTCAATACCTGTTACATATCCGTTCTCATCTCCAAGTATCTTAGATGGATTATTGAGGAACTTGAAGATAATACCTTCTTCCTTAGCGTGATGAACCTCCTCAAGTCTAGCAGGGCACTCTGCTTCGCTTCTTCTGTATACGATATATACCTCGTCCGCACCTAGCCTCTTTGCTGTCCTTGCAGCATCCATCGCTACATTTCCTGCTCCGACTACAGCTACCTTCTTACCAACCTTAACAGGTGTAGGAACCTCTGGGAATTTAAACGACTTCATGAGATTAACTCTTGTGAGAAACTCATTAGCTGAATAAACGCCTAGAAGATTCTCTCCAGGAATGTTAAGGAACTTAGGTAATCCTGCTCCACTTCCGATAAATACAGCCTTATATCCATCATTCATTAGTTCATCAACTGTAATCGACTTACCTACAATGACGTTTGTATCAATTTTAACACCGAGCTTCTCGACACTCTCGATCTCCTTTGCCACTAATGACTTAGGAAGTCTAAATTCAGGAATTCCATATACTAGCACTCCGCCTGGCTTATGAAGCGCTTCGAATACAGTTACTTCATAACCTCTTCTAGCAAGCTCTCCTGCACAAGTTATTCCGGAAGGGCCACAACCAATTACTGCAACCTTAATTCCATTCTTTTCAATAACTGGTTCAGATGTGTCACCTTTAGCCATGTGGTAGTCTGCAACGAATCTCTCCATACGGCCGATTCCAACTGGTTCTCCCTTGATACCACGAACGCACCTACCCTCGCACTGATCCTCCTGTGGACATACTCGTCCGCAAATCGCTGGAAGCGCATTCTCTCTGGTGATAACTTCATATGCTGCGTCGAAGTCACCTTCGGCAACCTTCTCTATGAACTCTGGAATTGGAACATTTACAGGACATCCATTTACACAAGGCTTGTGCTTGCAGTGTAAGCATCTCTGTGCTTCTTCCATAGCCATCTCAGGAGTATATCCAAGTGCAACTTCATCAAAGTTTCTGTTTCTTACGTTAGGATCCTGTTCAGGCATCTTGACCTTCTCAAGACTCATATTTCTATTAATAGCCATCTTAACCCCTTCCTATCTTACATGCGTGGTCGTTCATCTCCTTCTCCTTATCCTTGAAGAAGTTCTGACGCTCCATACATTCCTTGAAATCTACTTTAAATCCGTCAAAGTCTGGTCCATCAACACATGCGAACTTCATCTCACCGTCAACTGTTACACGACAGCATCCGCACATGCCCGTACCATCAATCATAAGTGGGTTAAGCGAAACCATTGTATGAAGACCTGCTGGCTTGGTCACATTTACTACACCGTTCATCATACCTAGCGACCCTATAGCAATACATTCTTCGTATTCTTCGCCTTTATCTAGAAGCTCCTGAAGCACGACTGTAACGAAGCCTTTTTCTCCATATGAGCCATCATCTGTACAGACATAAATGTTGTCACAGAATTCTCTGAACTGCTCTTCAAGAATTACAAATTCCTTAGATCTTCCGCCTAGAATAACATCCACCTTAACGCCCATCTCAGCTAATTTCTTAAGCTGAGGATAGATTGGTGCAGCACCAAGTCCTCCAGCAACGCCGATGATCTTTTTGTCGGTATATTTTAGAGGTGATGGGACACCTAGCGGTCCAACAAAGTCCTCAATGTAATCCCCTTCTTCTTTGGTTGCCAGCAGATTTGAGGAATATCCAACCTTCTGATAAATGATTGTAACAGTTTCCTTATCTCTGTCGAAATCGGCAATCGTGAGAGGAATCCTCTCCCCATCCTCATCAACTCTGAGAATGATGAACTGACCTGCCTCACACTTTCTAGCGACAAATGGGGCATGAATCTCCATAAGTCCAAGTGCCGGGTTCAAGATTTTCTTACTAACTATCTTGTACATTTTGCCTCCATATTAAAAAAGTTAATACGACTATAGTTACATAAAATAGTTTATATGCGTCTTAAGTCATTCGCACAAATAAAATAAATAATGTTAAAAAGCCCTATTGCTAAAGCCTCACATATATTTATACTACTCGCATCTAACAGTGTCAACACAAATAAAAATTGGTTGAACATATTTTACCATAGCATTGCGCCAGTTTTCAACCAATTTTTCACTAAGTATTATTCAATTTTTATACAAGATAATCTAATTATAGATTATAACGCAGACTCGATTCATTGAGGTGATTTTTCATCGCCTGCGCTGCTACATCAGGGTCATGTGACATGATCGCCTCATAAAGGTTTTTATGCTCCACAAGAACTGCAGATATCTGCTTCGGCTCAACCATACCGGTACCACTTACTCGCTGTAAGAAGTTTCTGATTGTTCTAAGCATTGATATAATTATCGGATTGCCTGAACACTCTGCAATACATGTATGGAAATCTATGTCCTCGTCTAGTGTTTCCTTGAGAGCAACTTGTACATTATCCGTGGTATCATAACCAGCAAATGTATGCTCCATCCTATTATAGATATCGGTTAATCTGTTTAGTTTGACCTGATCTTCGCATTGTGCAGCAAGTTCAGCTGATTTAATCTCAAGAATAGTTCTTACAGTTAAGATACTATCAACTTGATCCCCATCAAGAAACAGCGACCAAGATAAAGGGATGGAGAAGAAATTAGTTTCTCGACTAGAGATATAAGTCCCTTGCCCCAGTCTGATATCGATCATTCCAAGCACGTCAAGCACCTTTAGGGATTCTCTAACTGCTGATCTACCTACACCTAACTTCCTAGCTAGCTCTCTATCAGATTCAATCTGATCTCCACGCTTAAGCCTACCTTCGAGCATCTCGTCAGCAAAGTACATAGTAAGCCTGTTCACAAGCTTGCTAATGCTACCCTTCTTTTCTATACCTCGTACTAATTCTTCGTTATCCTTATGCTCAGCAAGATATTTTTCTATCTCTTTGATAAATTCTTCCGTGCTCAGCGAGAATAACATCGTATCGATTTGGAGCTTTGTACATACTGAGCTAACAACCTCATTGACACGCTCTCCTCCCCTTGATTCTAGGTTGGAGAGTGTGGCAATGCTCATCGATGGTTTATTGTCGCTATTTGATAAAAAGTAATCTATAAATTCCTTTTGTGTCATCTTTAGCGCACGTCTCAGTTGTCTAATGTTTTTCCTCTTGAAGGCAGAATTATATCTACCATCCACCATAGCTTTCACCATCCATTATTAATATTACTTGTTCAATAAATCTGCAATTAGGTCTGTCATCAGTACCGAAGCTTTAGCAAGGTCGCTATATCTGCTGAATTCAACTGGTGTGTGACTTCTTCCATCCTTACTAGGCACAAACACCATTACGGTAGGTAGCTGCTGACCGATTTCAAGGGAGTCATGACCTGCTCCACTTGGCATTCTCATATACGAGAAACCATGTGTTTTACACGAGGTCTCAAGCTTATCAAGCATGCTCTTGCTCAGTTCAACTGGTGTGATAACAAGCTTTGTATCAATCTTAAATGATCCGCCCATTATCTTGCACTCACGTGTTAATGCTGCTTTAATTCTATTTGCAATATCATTTATATTGTCATTGTTCATCGAACGAATGTCAACAGTAAATTCAACCTCTTCGGCTACTATATTCATTCCACCATTAGGAACCTTAATCAGTCCAACAGTTGCAACAGTACCGTCCGCTTTTTCTCTAGCCCAATCAGCAATCTTGGATATTACCTTTGCTGCTGCATCTGCTGCATCAAGCCTCATATCCATCGGTGTTGTACCAGCGTGGTCAGCTCTTCCATATACCTTGACCATATATCTCTGAATTCCAACAATTCCTGTAACTAGACCAATTTCAATATTCTTTTGATCCAGTACTGGTCCTTGTTCGATATGAGCCTCTACAAAGTTCCCAATCGAACCTTCTGGCCATGCAGCATCCTCAACCTTGTCAGGATCAAGCCCATATTCTCTCATTGCCTCAGCAATAGTGACACCGTTTATATCGGAAAACTGTCTGGTGTATTCCGCATTTCTATGTCCTAGAATAGCACCTGAACCAAAATACCCAGTGCCGAATCTCATTCCTTCCTCATCCATGAAACCAATTACAACAAGGTCTCTCTTGTGCTCAAGCTTCATCTCAACAATCTGCCTTGCAACTTCAAGCGAGCAAACCACTCCACCAATACCATCATAATTTCCACCATGTAGTACTGAATCGATATGCGAACCTGTCATTACACAAGGAAGAGCCGAATCTGTTCCTCTAAGAATTCCGTAGATATTTCCAGCAGCATCTTCCTTAACCTCTAGACCTATTTCTTCCATCTCTTTTCTGAGGTAATCAACTGCTTCTCGGGTCTCTTTTGTAAACGGGAGTCTAGTGCAGCCTGCGTCAGGTGTAGAAGTAAATCTTTTTAGATACTCTAGATTCTGAGCAATTCTTCCTGTTACCATTTCAATTTCCATCTTTAGTCCTCCTTTTTACTCCATTTATCGAGTATAAAAACTTTTATAGGTGAAATTAAGACTGCAACGATTACCACAGCTAGTCCGAAATTCTCGATACTCAGAGAATTCATCTTAATCCCAACTAATATAATTATAAAGCTTGCCATTGCGAGTATAAAACCTATAGTCAGTGCCCCCGCCTTTGTCTTCCAGAAACTTGTTTTATCCATATCGAACCTCCTATATTCCAAATACTGCGAACAAGAAAGCACCGATTAATATCGTTGCTGGAATTGTTATAGCGAGCAAAATCTTAAGCACTTCACCCTCTTTGCCGAGAATATTAGCCGTAGTCGTGCCTAAAATAATTTTGCTCGGACTCACTGCAGCACCAATAGCACCACCCGCAGTCTGAGCCCCGAGTACGCCGGAAGTGGAAACATGCAGTAGGTTAGCAGTAGTAACCTGGAATCCGCCAAATAATATATTTGAACTCATATTGCTAGCCGTCATGAATGTTCCGAGAAGACCAACAAATGGAGCGAGTAGCAGGTACTTGCTTCCGAGTACATTCGCAATACCCTGCGAAAGAACTATTGTCTGGCCGGTGCCGCCCATTATCTTTGACATTATAACAAGTCCTATTACTGCCATTCCTGAAGGCATGGTCATAGAAATGGAGTTTGCAAATGCTGTTTTTATGCCCCCTTCTTTTATCCATCCCTTCTTCTTATAGTACGCAAGTGCTATTATGGCCGCTAGGAAAAGAAACATGCTAGCCTGTGTAAATATCGCAATTGGCGAATAATTGTCACTGCTCATGTTTACAATCCCGTATCCCGTACGAGTTTCTGGAACTGTGATGCCTATCTTGAATTGACCAAGAGCTTCATTAACAGGCTTTATAGCTAGAACTGCAATCGTCATAGCTGATAAAAGCAAATATGGTAAGAATGCCTGAAATAGTGTCATATCAGGAATTTCAACTTCCGCTTTGTCGCTTCTTTCCGTTCTGTCCATGATTGGAGACTCTTCGATTTTCCAACCAGTATTATAGATCTTCATCCTGCCGAGAAGCATAACTATAACAAGAGCTAAAACCGCAGGAATAAAGTTGCTCAGCGTCGTGTTAATCTGGCTGAGAACTAGTTGTCCGCCTCCTCCAACAAGTGTCAGAATAAAAATAGCAGGAAATGCCTTGCGAACAGCTCTGCCTTTTCCATAGAACCAGCAAATAATGACGCCTGTAACAAGGTTCCATGCTAATAGAAATACCGCTGCCCAAAAAGCTGCTTTAAAATACTCATCACTTCCAGCTTTAATTCCAGCAGAATCAGCAAGTGCATCCCACGCTGCTCCCAATGTGCCAAAGGTATTTCCCCATGCCTGACCTAGAAGAGAAATTGCAACAGCGTATATCGGTCTCACACCTATTCCTATTAATAGCGGTGCTCCAACTGCAACCGGAACGCCAAATCCAGTAATTCCTTGTAGGAAACTTACAAACACCCAACCGAGAGCCAATATCAGCAGTAGCTCATTTGGAATGAGCTTACTAAGCTCATTTTTGATAACAAGAAAAGCGTTCGCTTCTTGACCTGCTTGATATAGTAATATCGCCGTCCAGATGATCAAGAGTATTACCAAAGAACTCCATACACCTTTTGCACTCTCAACGGCAACAAGATTGGCTGGCGCTTTGTAAAACGTCATTGCAGATACAATTGTTACAATCAATCCAACTGGAGCGGCTTCAGTAGCACCCCAGCGGAATTTGATCATTAATACGATTAATACGATGATTGGCAAGATAGCCATGCCCCACATCGCAAAGTTAACAGGTATGTTCATTTTCTTAATAACTCCTATGAATTATACGGACAACTATTTTATGCGGGGGATGAATTACTTATGAATAACTGTTCCCGTCTCTCCGTTTATACCTTCTTTAGCTTTCTCTAGTAGTGTGATAAGCGCATTTCTGCCTTCTCCAGATTCTGCAAAGCGAATAGCCGCTTCAACCTTAGGTAGCATTGAACCTTTTGCAAACTGCTCTTCAGCAATGTACTGATTAGCCTGATCAATTGAAAGATCTGATAACCATTCCTGGTTTTCCTTGCCAAAGTTGATGGCAACCTTTTCTACAGCTGTAAGAATTACGAGATAATCAGCCCCAATCTCCCTTGCAAGAAGACTCGAAGCGTTATCTTTATCTATTACAGCCTCTGCTCCAACGAGTTTACCACCTTCGTCAAACACTGGAATTCCACCACCTCCACAAGTGATTACAACATGACCTGCTTCAGCAAGTGTCCTGATAGTTCCTAGCTCGCAGATTCTTAACGGCATTGGTGATGCAACAACCTTGCGGTAACCTCTGCCAGAGTCTTCAACTACCGATACACCCTGTGAGGCAAGCTTGTCAGCTTCTTCCTTAGTCATAAAGCTTCCAATCGGCTTAGTTGGATTCTTAAATGCTTCATCAGCAGGATCAACAAGTGTCTGTGAGATAATCGATGATACCTTCTTGTCCATTCCTCTCTTCTTAAGCTCGTACTTTATTGCGTTCTGAAGGTCAATCGCAATGTATCCCTGCGACATAGCAACACTTGTAGGTAGTGGAACCGCACCATAACCATGGTGTGTAGCTGCAAGAGCATCCATTGCATTCTGGATCATTCCAACCTGAGGTCCATTTCCGTGTGTAACTATAAGATCATGCCCTTCAGCAATCAAATCAACGATTACTTCAGCAGTATGAGCAACCGCTTCACGTTGCTCATCAACTGTATTGCCTAGAGCATTTCCTCCTAGTGCGATGACAATTTTCTTTGCCATATTTATATCCCCCTTGATATTGTCTAATAATAGTAACGACCTGATTTCTCAGGCCGCTACGTAGTTTTGTCTTATAAGATTTCTATAAGCTCTAGAAACCAAGCTTCTTTGCATACGCTAGTACTGCTTTTTCAAATGCCTCAATTGGTGGGTGCACTGTTCCAGCACCGATTTGACCAAATCCAGCAATCTTGTGAGCAATACCTGTATTGATTACAGGAGTGATTCCCTTTTCAACTACAAGTCTTGCGTCGATTCCTAGGCAAGTACCAGTGAAATTCCAATTTGGAATTATATAATTAGGGTTTCTATCGATTGTAATCTCTGTCATCTCATTTGATGTATTTAGAGCATCCTCATATCCACCAGCACCGACAAACCTTGTTACAGCTGGTGCAGCAATCATAGCCATACCACCAACGCCAACAGTTTCTGTTATAGCGCTATCACCGATATCTGGGCAAGCATCTTCACCATCATAGCCTGTAAAATAGAGCCCCTGTGGTGTATTAACTGGTCCAGTGAACCACTCATCTCCCATACCTGCGATACGGATTCCGAAATTTACACCATTTCTGCACATTGCAGTTACTACAGTTCCTTCTGTAAGTCTTCTAGCTCCATCCATGATTGACTTTCCAGTAGCCATCATTATATTGAGGAAGAACTGATCTGTATCGGAAAGGAACTTAATTACCTGAGACTTTTCATCCTCTGGCATATCCATATCAGTGATTATCGGTGCCATTTCCTTTAGGAAGCATAGGGAAGCAGCGATATTTCTCTGGTGGAATTCATCACCCATAGCAATTGCCTTAGCAATTAATGGATTAACATTCAGTCCACCTTCGATGCTTCTTATAGCTCTTCCGAGTGTTGGACCTAGAACATCTCTCATCCATCTTAGTCTGTTTACAACCTCTTCTGAGTATGCACCGAATCTAAGAACCTTTCCTATTCCTTCATTCATCTGGCAGTATGCATAATTACCGTCAGTTTCGTTCTGAACCACGAACACTGGCATATGCTGAGTAGTAATTCCTCCCATAGGACCTACTGCATTGCAGTGGTGACAAGGGATGAACTTAATTTCTCCAGACTCAAGGAGCTTACGAGCATCAGCTTCGTTGTCTGCCCACTCTTCGAATAATACTGCACCTACACAAGATCCCTGTACTGTAGCAGGCATATCCTTGTACTCAATAGGAGGGCCGGCGTGAAGTATTACTCTTCCATTGTTCTCGTTGAGCTCAGGGATTTCCGTCATAGCTGGAACATTATCCTTCAGAACTGGCTGTGCAGCTACAACCTTAGCGATAACCTTGCGGTTTGCTTCGTCGATATCAAATCCCTCGTAGCTTCTGAGGAAGTTAAGAGCCTTAATGAGCTCAATATTTCCTCCTGCTGGTGGCATCCAGTCATATTGAACTACATCGCATCCGAACTTAGCTGTAACTTCTGCAAAGCTCTTAAGACCGATGTTAATTACCTTTGGCTTGTGTGAAAGCATCGATAAAAGCTTTTCTGAAGGCTCAGCTGGAGTAAATTCCTTTACTTCCTTAGGTCTTGTTTCCTTTGGCTCCTCAGTGAATTTATATCCTACAGCCTCGATAGCTGTCTCAACAGCTAGCTTGTTAGTCTCTGCAACGATTACGCCTGCATCCTGAAGCTTCTTAACAGATTCATCATAACCCTGATAATCATTTCTTGTTCCGCAGACCTCAGCGACGAAGAAAATCTCTCTATTCTGAGCTTTAGCCTTATTCTTTAGCATCTCAACAGCTGGAATAAGAGCGCCAGCCATATCGTCATGAGAGCCATATCCTAGAACAACATCGAATAGGATTACTCCTGTGCTAGGGTCGTCCATAGCCTCTTCCATGCACTCCACTCGCTTTGTAGGATCAATCATAGGATGTGGCTTACCCTGAGTATACATGTCGTCGCCTAGGTCGATTACAACGTGACCATCGTGATTTAACTTAAATCCATCTGCATGCGTATTATCAGTAATCTTAAGGGCATCCTTAATCATCATAGCGGCCTCGCCTGCCAATGTACCGCCGGAGTAATACGCTTTGATTGTCTTCTTATCTTCAGGGTTGAAGAACTTAGACCTGTCGCAATCAACAGTCCCTTCAGCCACTTTCTGACCTCTTACTAGGCTGACTGCAAGACGAGCACACTCATCAAGTGTATAAGTCTGATACAGACCTTCTTCGTAATACTCTGGCTTCTCACCTAGGAATAGGCAAACTACAGGCTTGCTGTAAACGCTAAGTCTTGCGGCAATCTTATCTCTCACTGACTTTGCTGGTGGTTTTGAGATAACTACGAGCACCTTAACTGTCTGATCCTTTTCCATAGCGTCGATGACATCCATCATAGTGGTACCACCAACTTCTTCAGAGAGGTCACGTCCACCGGTACCGATAGCATTTGTTACACCTTCACCCAGTCTATCGATAATAGTTGTGAGCTCCTGAATACCTGTTCCTGAAGCACCAATTATGCCGATTGAACCAGGATTTACAGTGTTTGTGAATGCAATTGGCACACTCTGAATGATTCCTGTTCCACAGTCTGGGCCCATAACCACAAGACCTTTCTCATGAGCCTTATCCTTAATCTTCTTCTCATCTTCAATCGTTACATTGTCAGAGAACATGAATACATTCATACCCTCGTCGAGAGCTCTATCTGCCTCAAGTGCAGCGTAAGCTCCTGGAATGGAGATTACTGCCAGGTTAGCATCTGGCATCTGCTTAAGCGCCTGATCCCAGCTCTTTGCTGATTTATTGCCTTCGCTTTTTTTATCGGCATTTGCTTCCTTTGCGAAGTACTCGTCAACCTTATCCATAAGCGCATCGAACACGCTCTCTTCTGCTACATCAGCAACAACTACCATATCGTTAGCAGTTGCGTTCATTAGCTCTTCAGTCTTAAGTCCGCTCTGCTTAAAAATATCCTTGTTAGCTGGAGTTGCCATCATGATGGATACCTTGTTTACACCATCAACTGTTGAAACCGCATTGGTAAGTAGCATCAGGGTAACAGAATCATGATAACTTCCTGCTTTTACAATTGTCTTTAGCATTTATTCTCTCCCTTTTATATTAGTCAGCAAATCTATTCTTGTGATCATATCTATTAAAGTGAACCGGTTCACCCTTTAGATACTCGACTAGTTCGTCAGCCACATCTAAACCACCTGTTGCATAAGCCTTTTCCATTCTATTCTTAGCTCTCTCTCCAGGGAAGTTTACCTTATCAAATCCTGGAGCAGGCTTCATTGCATCAAGTTCATCTAGGCACTGGCTCATAGCCTTTTTGAATGCTTCTGCACCAACAAATCTCTCTGGGTCGATTACGATATGCATCTGACCAAGTCTTCTGCCCTCTGAAAGGTCATGGTACATGGAGCTAACATGACCACCGAATGGTACACCAAGAAGAATTCCAGAGAATACATCGACGAGCATCATAAGTCCATATCCCTTAGCCCCAGCAATAGGGTTAAGCGCATTAACCTTATGCGGATCAGTAACAGGAGCACCATTCTCATCCACTGCCCAATCTGCAGGAATTTCCTCATGCTTAGACCTCTTATCCAAAATCTTTCCCCAAGCCTGAACTGTAGTAGCCATATCGAATACTACCTTTCTCTCATCTGCGGTTGGAGCTGCAAATGACATAGGGTTTGTTCCGTAATATGGTTCAGCACCACCGTAAGGAACTGCCATAGGATCTGACTGGCAGAACGAAATTGCTAGTAGACCTTCATCTGCGGCCATCTCGGTGTAGTAACCAATGGATCCAGAGTGTGAAAGGTTTGCCATTCCCACAACAGCGATTCCATTTTTCTTAGCCATCTCAATAGCTTTTTCCATGCCTACCTTAGCAACAGTAAAACCTATTCCATTATCTCCATCAAGGATTCCAGAGCATGGTCCAGTTTCCTTCCAAGTCATGTTTGGCTCAACCGTGATTCCACCTTTAGCAATTCTCTCACTATAATACTCAACTCTTACGGCACCGTGAGAATAGTAACCTCTTTCATGAGCCCAAGTAAGGATCTCTGCTGTAGTCTCAGCGTCATCAGCATGTAGTCCCGCCTGCATGAGCTTATTTTTCATCAGGCCCTTTAGTTCTTCTCTAGATAATTTCACTTTTTTCCTCCATGAACCTGTATATACAAATTCTTTCTATAAAAATAGGTCCGCATCTATGACGCGAACCTGTTACCAACAATTTTTAATATTGTTTAAACTTACAGCTCAACGTCTCTGTTGCAATCCTTTGAGTAGATGTAGATAAAGTCTTCAGTACCTACACCGTAGCAAGCCTGTGGTACGTATGAATCCATGAATACATAGTCACCCTTCTGTAGAGGAACCCACTCATCATCTAGCACGTACATTCCCTTGCCCTGTAGGAAGTATGCGCCATGCTCCTGAATGTGAGTTTCGATATATCCATGGCATGCACCTGGAGCAAATTTCAGCACATGCATGTTCATATCAAATCCTAGATCCTCTGCTGCAGGAAGGAAGTCTTTGCTCTGACAGTTTGTCATGCCCTCGTAATCCTTCCAAGGTGTATCGTTAATATTTGCAACAACTGTATAAGCTTCTTTTCCAGGAAGTGGATTGTATCTTCTTCTGTAGATATAAACGAAAGCGTCCTTGTCGCTATTGTTTACGAAACTAAATGGCTTATCTGCTGGCGAATAAATGTAACCGCCCTCTGTCAAATCAGCTTCTTTATCAGCATTCTTTACTGTAAGCTCTCCATTAATTACATATAGGAAAGATTCGATTCCGTCTCCACCGATCTTGTCATTCTTTCCGCCTGGGTGAACTGTTGAAATATAATCAGCAAATGATGCGCCCATAGCGGGTGAACCTAGAATAGTTGTATCGCAGTTCTCATAGCCCGGAATAACGTTCTTAACGATGCCGTCTGGCTCAAGAATAGTGTACTTACCCTTCTTATAAACAGATCTTGTCGAAAGCAGTGTCTCTCTGTAACCGGTATTATTGTTTAAATAACTCATGAAGTTTACCTCTCTTCCTCATGTTTAATAATAATAGACTTTTAACTTGGTGAAACTTATCAACCAATTTTCTATAATAATTTAATCATCTTTCAACCTTTTTTTCAAGTGTTAGTTTGAAATTTTATGTTCTAAATATCGACCTTATTGCTTTTTTGAATTTTATCTAATAGTGTTATATAATTCTATACGATTTCATTGTATTTATCATGTATTTTCAAGCTTTCTAAGATATATTTATTTTGCATATTTTATAATTCAATGATATTCAAATATACAATATCTATTTGTATTAATTAATTTATAATTCATTGGTTAGATAATTTTTATTTTTAACATAAAAATTTTTTTGGATGGCAAGCGAAGGAGTTATTAAAATTATGTTAGATGTTAAGAATATTACGGTTTCAAAAGGGAACAGTATTAACTCGTCAAGAAGATTCACTTTTTATTATCCTAGCGATTCTTCTATACGCGCTTTAATCGTATACATACACGGAGGCGGACTGCTATGTGGTAATGCCAAGGATTTGCCGGAACTTCATAAAGAGAAATTGACAGACGAGGGATACGCTATTTTAGCTATTGATTATCCTCTTGCTCCGCAGGCGAAGATTGATGATATTCTAGAAGACATTATTGATTCTATAAATAATTGTTTTGAGCTAACTGAACTTAGAAGCGATCTCCCATTATTCGTCTGGGGGCGATCTGCAGGCGCTTACCTCGCATTGCTCGCATCTGCTAGCGATAAGCTCCACCTTAAATTGAACGGAATAATTTCGTACTACGGTTATGGATTTCTATGTGACAGCTGGTATGACACGCCAAGCCCATACTATATGAACCTTCCTATTATCGAAGAAGTCTCTACAAAGATTCATGATAAAGAAATCGTATATCGAGGGGATATAGCTAACTATTTCAGCACATATATATACGCAAGGCAGACTGGCAAATGGAAAGACTTAATATACGAGGGGCGAGATAAATATTTCTTTTTGTTATACACGTTAAGAGCCGTAGATAGTCTTCCAGCGCCTTTATTCGCTGCACATAGTACAGGTGACACAGATGTTCCATATAGCGAATTCATCGCCCTATGTAATAAATATCATCCGGATAAATTCGTTGCCTCTATACCTGAACATGACTTCGACAGGAATACAACTGAACCTGAGACAGTTGAACTTATTAATAAGACTATTACATTTATATCTAATAATATTTAAATATAATTAGATACTATGAGGGATTCCGTATGAAAATTCATCGGAATCTTCTCATAATATATTTTAACTTTGGTTTCTCAATTATTCTCTCTATTATAAACCCTTGTTTTTCATATAGGTTCTTAGCAACTTTATTAGAATCAAAAACTGATAAGGTAATGCTATTAACGTTTTTATTATCGAAAATATATTTTAAAAATTCTTTTAATGCCATTGAACCTAAGCCCATACCTGTTTTTTCAGGATTTATTACAAACCTACCGATGTGGATACTATCTTTACTTGATCTTATTTCTTGTATTATCCCGACAAACTCATCATCGTTGAAAATTGAAAAAACATTTTCAAGTTTTCTTATTTTGTCACAATCAAGCGGATAAGAGATCTTGTTCCCCATCCATTGTTCTTGAAAATCCTTACCCTTATCATTAGACCATTCACATAGAGACAATGCATTAACATCATTTATGCCTTTTTCAATTAAGATATTCATGTAACTCAAATTCTCCTAAGCTATTGATTAGAACTGCAGTATTGTTTCAAGCACATCACCGATATCGCTGCTTATACATATGCTTCTATCTTCAAACTCTACTGGACAAAATGCTTCTCCGTAGTTAACACACGCATATGTTGAGTTCTCATTTGCAATCGCCATCTGCCAGAATGGAAACTTTATTATCACCGGTGTGTTTGCACCGACACCTAGCTCAAGAAATAGCACATGCATGTTCTCGTGTCTGCGCAGGAAATCCGAATATCTTGCCGAAGCATCTCGCCAGCCACCATCTTCGACAAAAGTCCCATCAGCTCTAAGGTTATTTGTTACTGGTCCTCCTGTGGTTGGCATAACAGGAATTAGTTCAGAAGGTATCTGCATCTTGATTGACTTATCACTAGGAACATCGAATTCGCCAGAATCATCACGTATAAATTCCTGTGCCTCCATAGCTCTATTGACCCAGACTTCGTTGTCAAAGGTAATGCCATCCTTACCATCCTCACTTTGGAACAGCCCGAAGTCTCCTTGTGTATAGAATAACCTCTTTTTATCAAAACCTGACCTCTGAAACTGGTGATCAACATTCGTAGTTACTACAAAATAATCTTTTCTACTAACAACCTTAAGTAAATTTTCATAGACAGGCTTAGGAGCCTTTATATATCTATTATAGTAAATTGCCCTTGCCCACCATGCCCAGCGAGTCTCATCGTTAGGAAATGGAAAAAAACCGCCTGAATATATATCGGTTATTCCATACTCTTCTGCAAAATCAAAAAAATATCTTTCAAATCGTTCGCCGCTATACGTAAAACCCGCCGATGTCGAAAGCCCTGCCCCTGCTCCGATGATTACAGCATCGGCTGCATCCATAGCTACCACCAGCTTTTCCGTTCTTTCTTGAATAGAGCCTTCACCATAAACCATCTGGCCATTGAGGTAGCTCATAACCGCCTGCCCTCTCTTTATGCTCTCTATATATCCATTAGGTCTATCTCTAAATAAGTCTCTCATAATACCCTCTATCCTCGTCCTTAAATACGTTAAATATCACTCTGTCCATAACCCCTGGGTGTTCCGAGAGCCAGCTTCTTACAGTACTAACTGCAATTTCTGCAGCGCGCTCATTAGGAAAATGGAATACCCCTGTCGAGATACAGCAAAACGCTACTGTCTTTAAACTGTTTTCCATGCACATATTTAGTGTGTTGATATAGCAATTTGCAAGGTCTTGCTCAAGTTCATGAGTAAGACTGAACTGGACGATAGGTCCAACAACATGGATAACTTTCTTCGCCGGCAAGTTATATCCGTCTGTAAGCATGGGGATTCCCGTTGGCTGCTGGTAGTCAGCGCCAAACTTATCCCTTAGTCGCTTCATCTGCCTATTACATTCCTCTCTAAGCTGCACTCCTGCGTATGTATGAATACAGTTATCTATACAAGTATGCATAGGGATAAAACAGCCTAGCATCTGTGAGTTGGCAGCATTTACTATTGCATCTACAGATAGCCTAGTGATATCCCCTTGCCAGATTGAGAGACAATCGCTTCTAATAGGAATATCATTTACTTCCACAATTCCATGCTCATCTGTCACACCTTTTAAATATTCATCTTGAACCCTTAAAATTAAATCGTCAATGTGACGAGGGCTCCGAATGTTCATCAGTGAACGAAGAAGGCGCCTTTTTCCAACAACGTCCCCTGGCGTTTGCAAATCCTTATAATCTATAGAATCCGCTTTAAACTGCTCAACTAGAAAATCTAACCTCTCAGCTTGTGTCATCTTTTCATTCATATCTATTCCCCGCTTTCACAACTTAAAGATATTATACCAAAATAAAAGCTCATTCACTCCATATTTGAGTGAATGAGCTTGATGCATTTTAGTTTATCTTAGAAAATGTTATTCGCAAATTCCGCAATCATGATAGCTACTCGTTTATTTCTCGAGTGTAGTTCCTTTTCTGAAGTTCTCACAAGACTTCATATTCTTCATTAGCAGGTAATAGATAACCCCTGTAGGAATCGTAGCTGTGAAGAACGAAAGGTCAACCTTATACAGTCCGATTGCAGCACCCACTACAGTTGCGATAATAGCTGCCATGTTTACACCAGCTTTTGATCCATTTGGATTATATAGATCGTCTAGCTGCTCCTTAGTGAAGTTTCTCTTGTGGAGAATGAAGTAGTCAACAATAAGGATAGCAAAGATTGGAGCGAAGAACGCCGAGTAAATCTTAACGAATAGCGATAGACCTGCTGCAGAGCTATCATTAGTTAGGATCCATGGGCAAGTTGCTACTGCAAGGATTCCGATTAGGATTACCGCAGTTCTGTGCTTCATCTTAAATGTATCCATGAATACGTATGCTGGTGGAATTACGTTACTTGCAAGGTTTGTCGAAAGCTGTGCAAATATGATAAATGCCAGCGTAACAACCAGTACAATCTTATTATCTACCATCTCTGCAAACGCGTTGATTGGATTTGCAATTCCAGTAGCTGTCGATGCCATAGCACCGATAATTCCAAGCATAACTGTCGCAGGAACCATAGCCATGAAATACGAGAAACCTCTTACAGGTGCGCTGTATCCTTGCTTCATCTCACGAGAATAGTCCGATGCATTGAGCATTACTGTAGTTGAGTTTCCAAAGAAAGCAATTACAGAAGCAACAAATGGAAGTCCCCATGTACCGCTCTTATGCATTAGGTTAGCAGAAATAGCATCCCACTGAGTTGTGAGGCATATGTAAAGCAGATAGAACATTGCAATTACAATTACCGTTCCGCCGATATTTCCGACCCACTTTGCACCCTTGAATCCCTTGATTGAGAGCAGAATCTGCACAATCTGGAAGAGAATGAAGAATACCCAGATATTATCATAGTGGAATAATAGTTTCGAAATATTGTTGATAGCTGCTCCACCTAGCCACGTCTGGTAGCCATACCATACGATAGCCGGAAGACCTCTGATCATAGATGGAAGTACATTTCCCTTAGTACCATATGCACTCTTAAGATGAATGGAATATGGTGCTCCAGTCTTATAACCAAACTGGTCATTCATTGCTATTCCAACTACTAGAATCGTTGAACCAAGCAGCACTGCTAGGAACAGCTGCATTAGATTAAGCCCTGTCTCCATCTGAGCGGATCCCATTGCCAGAGTTCCTATTGAGATACAGCCACCGAGCCAAAGCATTGTGTTCGAGCCCCAGCTCATGGTACGTTTCTCCCACGGAATCGGTTTGATGCTCTCGCCCTCATTATTTGAGGTGTTTACGTTCTTGTTTTCTGTACTCATATTGTATTGTTCTCCCTTAATTATTTAGCACCTTTATTTAACTGGTGTTACATACTTTCCAAAGCCCTTAGCTTCTTCTATATACATGCCGTCCTTAGCAACAACGCGGCCACGGATAACTGTGCATGTTGGTGCACCCTTTCCTTCCAGCCCATCGAAGCAAGTTACATGTCCCTTTGTGAAGAGCTTCTCCTGCTCAACCTTCCAAGGCTTTTCTGGATCAAGAATTACCGCATCAGCATCAAAACCAATTTCAAATGCACCCTTCTGTCCATAGAAACCGAATACCTTAGCGGGATTATAGTCCATAACCTTAGCTATTAGGCTTGGGCAAAGCTTCTTCTGGTGTACGACCATATCGAACATCATAGGCAGGAAGAACTGGATAGCATTGAGTCCGCCCCATGCCTGCCAAATGTCTCTCGATTCATTATCCTTTTCCTCGTCCGCAGCTGGTGAATGGTCACTGCCAACGCAAGATAAAGTTCCATCTAGCACATAATCCCAAAGCTTTTCTACGTCTTCCTTAGTCCTTAGCGGTGGTGTACACTTTGCTGGTCCACCTTTTTCAAACACGAAATCTTCTGAGAATCCTAGGTAGTGAGGGCACGTCTCCGCTGTTATTGGCAGCCCTTCGTACTGAGCTTCCTTAACGACCTGCGCAACCATAGGATGACTTACGTGACAGATATGCACTCTACCGCCGGTCGCTCTAGCCATATCTATTACATTTTTAGTAGCTACGTATTCTGTCCATACATCGTGAGAATCGAGGAAGGCTCTGATTTTCTCTTGTCTTGAAAGACCGGTCATAGCCTTAGCCTTCTTCTCTCTCTCGAGAACCTGTCCATATTCTTCGCAGTGGAATCCACAAAGAGCCTTGTATGGCTTTAGAATCTCAAGAGCTTCACGAACGTTACCCATATTCACAGTTGGGAAAAGTGGTCCGTTAGGGCATGTAAATCCCTTAAATGCAGCTACTCCAGCCTTCTCAAGATCCTCTAGATCAGCAAGATTGTTATGAACCGAGTCTGGATCATCATCGAAGTCCCCTACAATTCCACCCCATAGACCGAAGTCGATATATGAATGTTTAGTAATCTTGCTCATCTTGAGATCAAAGATTTCTTTATTCATCAAAGATGGATCATTGTTAAGAGGCATATCGATAAGAGTTGTACAGCCTGCAACAGCAGCTGCTCTTGAACCAGTTTCAAAGTCTTCTCTGTAATCGAATCCAGGCTCGTTCAGATGAGCATGGCAATCGATAATTCCCGGATATACTAGGTTACCCTCTGCATCGATAACTTCTGTAGCTTCAGCTTCTGTTCCTGGGGCTAGGAATGCGGCGTACTTGCCGTCTTTTACAGCAATATCTGCTTCGTAGACACGGTCTGGTGTAACCAGCTTACCGTTCTTGATAATTAGATCATACATGTCTAATCCTCCTTATTATGAGCGGAGAGAGATGCTTATCACACCTCTTCATCGCTTCATAGAATGATATAAATCAATTTATAACTTAATCTGTTATTAGTCTTCAAAGATTGTTCCAGTTCTAAAATTCTTCGAAGATGGCATGTGCTTCATCAGTAGATAGTAAACAACACCTGTTGGGATGAGGCTGACATACCAAGATAGGTCTACAACGAACACTGATACGAGAGCTCCAACAGCGATTGAAATTATAGCTGCCCAATTGATTCCCTTGAAAGGACCCTGTTTATCGTAAAGAGTATTGATATCAAGTGTGCTCTTACGTAGGAAGTAGTAATCTACAACCATTACAGCAAAGATAGGTCCGAGGAATGCGGAGTACACCTTTGTGAAAAGAGATAGTCCAGCAGCTGAATCAGCTGTAACTAGCTTCCAAGGCATTACGCATACAGATAGGATACCAACGAGCACTGTCGCATGTGACCACTTCATTTTGAAGGACTCCATCAGAACATATGCTGGTGGAACGATATTGTTCAGTACGTTAGTTGTAACCTGTGCGAATGCGATAAATAACAGTGTGATAACTGTGAGGAACTTGCTTCCCATTGTTGTTGAGAATACGACTACAGGATCTGAATTTCCTGTTGCTGCAGTAACGAGAAGTCCGATGAGTCCCATGAACAGTGTTACTGGCAGTATAGCGATTGTATAAATCGAACCAGTCTTAACTGGCCTTATATCTTCTTTAAGGTTTCTCGAATAATCTGATGCGTTGATGATCATTGTCGAGTAGATTCCAAGGAACGATGTTGTCGCTGCCCAGAAAGGCATGCCCCATGTACCCTTAACATTTGCAAACGATGCACTGATGTCTACAGCAAACTTCGTCTTTACCACGTATAGCATGTATGCGAGGATTGCTACGATGAATACACAAGAGAAGTTCTCGAGCCACTTGATGCCGTGGAAGCCTTTGACAGCAAGGCCAACCTGAAGCAGCGTGAAGAGGCCAAATACAACTGGAAGGTTATCTAACCCCCATAGAATCTTGAAGCAGCTGTTGATAGCACCAGCTCCAACCCATGACTGGAATCCAAACCACACGATAGCCGGAAGACCTCTAAGAACTCCTGGAATCTTTACACCAGTTGTACCGAAGCTTGATCTTAGCTGAACAACATATGGCATACCGTACTTATGTCCTGCATTACCGATAAGCACTAAAGCAATTGCAATTACAAGGCATCCGATCGTCATAGCTAGAATAGCCTGAGCGATTGTTAGTGTGCCTATGAGTGCTGAACCCATCGAAAATGTACCGATGGATACACAGCCACCTAGAAACGATGCTGTGTAAGATAGCGATCCCATGATACGACTCTTTGTCGGCTGTAGGTCTTCATTTACTCCGACAACAAGATTCGGATCAAGTGTTTTGTTATCTACAATACTCATTAAAATATTCTCCTTTAATTTTTCAAATAATTTCGTTTAGAATAGTCTCTTAACCAGTTCGCCTGTACCCTTCTGTCCAACAAGCTTACCGTCTTCTGCCATTAACTCCCCTCTTACGAAAGTAGCTACAGGTAGACCCTTGCCTTTCATTCCTACAAATGCAGAAATCTTATTTACATAGTATAGCGAATCTGCTGTAATCTCCCATTCTCTTTCAGGGTCGATTATTACAATATCAGCGTCAAATCCAACTTTAATATCGCCTTTCTTTCCATAAATGTGGAATGCCTCAGCAGGTAGCTTAGCCCATGAGTTAGCAAGAACACGTGGGTCAACTCCACGCTTAACGACTCCTTCAGAGTAAATCGCCTGAACGCAGCTCTGGATGCCACTTATTCCACCCCATACGTCAAATACATTCTCTATCTTCTGTCCTAGGATTTCATTGAACTTCTCATCATATGTACAAGGCGAATGATCAGATGCTAGCCCGGCGAAAACACCTGCTTCTACGCACATCCACATGCCTTCAACATCTGCCTTCGTCCTTAGCGGAGGAGCGCACTTGAATAGCGGACCGTTCTCTAGCACATCGTCTTCTGTAAATGACAGGTAATGTCCACATGTCTCTGCAGAAACCTGATATCCTTCACACTGCGCCTCATACACCTTCTCAGCGGCTACTGGATGGCTTACGTGACAGATGTGTGCACGGCACTCAAGCTCCTTAGCAATTTCTACTACAGTTTCTGTTGCTACGATTTCAGATGCTGGAGTTCTTGAATCGAGGAAACCTCTCCATGTGAGATTACCAGCTTCCTTTTGTGCCTTTTCCCCTTCTTTAATCATCGCAAAATCTTCACAGTGGAATCCAGCCATACCGCCAAATTCCTTGATGATTTTCATAGCCTGATATGCCTGCCCATACGTTAGCGGTGAATAATCAGGTGATACCGGTCCTAGGAATGACTTAAAAGCAATTACTCCTCGCTCATCGAGACCCTTTAGCTGGTCAAGGTTGCCAGGAACAAGCCCTCCCCAGAATGCAAAATCTGAATATGCATTAGGCTGAACCTTTGCTAGCTTAGCATCAAAAATCTCAGGTGTTGTGAGCGCTGGTTCATTCTGAAGTGGCATATCGATAATAGTCGTATATCCACCAACTACAGCTGCTGCAGTTCCGTGTTCATAGTCTTCTCTCCACTCATAGCCCGGATCATTAAGATGCGCGTGAGTATCAATAGCTCCAGGAAAAACCTGCTTGCCAGCTGCATCAATTACTTTAGACGCTTCAGGTTCATCACCCTTTGCTAGGATGGCTGCAATCTTGCCATCTTTGACAGCAATATTTGCATCCTGAACGAGATCAGGTGTAACAACCTGTCCGTTCTTAATTAATAAATCATACATATAATCCCCTCCCTATAGCCCTTTAGACCATAAATGTGAAGTAATTAATTAAATTGATTAGATACATTCATTTATTAAAAAATGTGGTCAACCAATTTCAATATTTCTATGGATATATACTACATTAGTAGCTAAAAATCTTCAATATCCTTATTTATTTAAATACGGATTAATTGTTTTTTTTTAATTAAAATTTTTTATTGTTTGTTGAAGTTGTACGTTAAAACTAAAATTTATTTTAGTTTTTGATATAATAGTGTTAATAATTCCAAATCGAGGGGCAGTTAAGATGGATATATTGCAAACATCTATGTACACAATAAAAACTTTCAATAGACTGAAATCAGCTAAACTTAGACCTTACATAGACTTGTACGTTCATTCAATATATGAACGCACTATAAATCTAATGCTCGATGGCCAGCTTATAGCACTGCAGATTGCCGATTCACCAGTTTCTCCTATAAGCATCATTTTGCCATTGGATGAAACGGGTCTAGATAACCTGAAAATAAAATATAAGAGCCCTGTATCAATAGATGGTACAAATTTGTTAGTAGGGAAAAATATCATTTCACTAGATCACGCATATGGTGTTTATGATGACACGCTCTATGAGCACACCTTTTCCTCATCATTAAGGGATGTAGTGTGGGAGCTTATCACAGCCTCTGATAGAGATGGCTTTTCAACCCTTGTAAAATCTCAAAACACTCCAGATGATATTGCCCTTTCATATGCCAAGAAAAAACTAATTGATACAGAATCGATATGTAGCACTATGACGTCTGGGAATTCAGCAGATGAACCAACTAAATCACATCAGCTTAATAAATTGTGTGATTCGCTATCCGGTCTGATAGGCGTTGGCACTGGACTTACACCTGGCGGTGACGACTTTATTACGGGGGTACTTTCAACATTTAAAGCACTTCCGCAATGCTTTAACCATAAACTGATTTCCTCTCTATCTAATTCAGTATGTAGTAGACGAAACAATACTAACGAAATAAGCAGCACATTCATCGACTGTGCATTAAGAGGTCAATTTAGCAAGGCAATCATAGATCTATATGATTCAGTATGCTCAGATAATGTTCAGGCATCGGGTATTGGACAAGAAACTATATATAATTTGCTAGACAGTTTTCTAGATATAGGTCATACATCTGGTATAGATACATTAACTGGGATATTTTGGAGCATGAAACATCTTTCTAAAATTTAATATGTTATCGGTGGTTGAAATACAAGTATTTTTAAAAAGTTTAAATTATGTTTCAACCACTTTTTAATTCTGTGGTACAATATGTGTATCTAAGATGAAAGGAAGTATTGAAATGAGTCTACTAACAACAATGCAGAAGAGACGCAGTGTTCGTAAGTATAACACCGAACCTGTTACAGAGAAGGAATTAAACGATATTATTTCAGCAGCCCTACTCGCTCCAAATGGCAAAGGACTTAGACCTTGGGAGTTTGTAGTTATCAGAGAAAAGGATACTCTTAGAGAATTAATGAACTGCCGCAAGGGCGGCGCAAAGATGCTTGAGACAGCTAATGTTGCCATTGCAGTTTATTCTGATTCAGATAAGACTGATACATATACAGAGGATAGCTCAATTGCCATGACTCACATGCTGCTCGAAGCAGCTGATCTTGGCTTAGGCGCAGTTTGGCTTCAGATTAGGCTACGTCCTTCAAACGAGGACGGTGTTTCAGCTGAAGAATTTGTAAATGCAAGACTCACCCCACCTAAAAACATGCAGGTGGAAGCTCTACTTGTGCTAGGTCATATTGATGAACAGCCTAAGGCTCATGAGCTGCCAAGTTTTCCTTCGGATAAGGTTCATAACGAAAAATGGTAAATTACATAGCCTAACAAAAAATACAAATCATAGATTTAAAGGAGCAACGCGTTCAGCAATTGAATGCGTTGCTCTTTTATATATTCATCGGATTACTTCATCTCGAAGGAGAAAGGTAATTCAATTTCATTACCTTCATTATCAGCACCTTCTAATGTAAATGTGAATGGAAGATTTGAATCTATCCTCTTGAATATGATCACTCCTGATATGCTCGCTCCAGCCTTGATATTTTTTGGCATATGAACATCGCCGTAAAGATAATTTTCTAAGTCAGCCTCATAATCATTACCATCTTGATTAACTATGCTCTGATCTGGATATATTTCGATATTTTTCTTAGTGCCATTCTTAACCTTAATGTAAACTCTCGTCTCATCGCTTGTTAAATCGACCTTTTGAACAGTAGCTGAAACGCCATTAACCTTAACATCATATCCGATATCCAGAGTCTCCTCTGCCGGAATCGCATCAGTTGATTTTATCTTTTGAATCTTTTTTGCTTCGAGTTTAACAGCCGTCATTTCTGTCGATTCCTCATCAACAACCTGCGTTTTCCCTAGGACCTTACCCTTTACTTTTATATATTCGCCATCTTCGTACTTGACCTTATTATCGGATACAATTACAACTGTTGGGTGCTCCTGCTTAGCGAAGTCCTCATATCCCTGCAGATGAATCTCACCGTGAACCTTATCTACGGCTACAATCTGCATTGTTAATTCTTTTATCGTCTTGCCCTTAAATTCGTCGGGGTGAGCATAAAGTTCTTTAAGCTTTGCTTTGCTAAAAGAAGACGAGCATGCGGACATAGAAAGACTAATCCCTAATGCTAGCATTAATGTAAAAAATATCTTAATTGAATGTCTTTTTGATATAGACATACATGCCTCCTGCGGAGCATGGAGCTCCGGCTAAAAAGTTTATTTTGCTTGATTACAGCATTTTTCTAATCTGTTTTCCATCCATCCAAGATGTTATATTCTCAAATACCATCTCTGCACGTCTATCGATGGATTCCCTCGTATCAAAGCCTACATGAGGTGTACAAACTAGGTTAGGTGCGCCAATAAGCGGATGATCTTTAGGGAGCGGAGGATCCTTCTCGAAAACATCTATTCCAGCTTTAATTCGTCCCTCTCTAAGCGCATTCGCTAATGCTTCTGTCTCAATAACAGGCCCTCTTGCTGTGTTCACGAGTATTGCTCCTTGCTTCATGGCAGCAATTTCTTTTTCCCCAATTAAACCTTTAGTTTCCGGTGTCAAAGGAGTGTGGATCGAAATAATATCTGCGTTAGCCATGACATCGATGAGTGGCATATACTCGAGTCCAAGAGCCTTGGCTGCAGTTTTCTCACTTCTATTAAAACCAATAAGTTTACAACCAAACGCCTTAAAAATAGCAGCAGTTCTAATGCCGATTGCACCTGTACCTACTATTCCGACAACCTTGCCTGCTAGCTCTCTACCAGCGAGGCTACCTTTACCCAGTCCATTTTGAACGGCTTCGTTACAAAGAGTGATATTTCTCAAACAGTCTAAAGTCAATCCTATTGCTAGCTCAGCTACCGCATCGTCACAGTATCCGCCTGTATTGGATATAAGCACTCCCTTTTCCCTACAAGCTTCAAAGTCCACATGATCTATCCCCACGAATGCAACTGAGATGAGTTTAAGATTCTCGTCTGCTCTAATCACCTCTCCAGGAAGTGGATGATTTGCTATGATAAGAACCTCTGCATCTTCAGCGCGTTTTATTAACTCGCTTGTATCAGTAGTCACAGTATCGTACGACTTAAATGTATGACCTTGTTCTGTCAGTGTACTTGATAGTCTCTTCAAGGTGTCCTCGGAAATACCTAGTGGCTCCATAAGAATAATCTTCATTTTTAGTCCCCCTTGTAAATTATCTAATGTTGACTTTTATTATAGCACAATGATAGCCAATCACATTATGAAAAAATATGATTGGCTGTCAGGTAGGTAGTATTTGAGTTACGTGAAATCTTATTCCATTTTCTTAAGTGTATTTAAATATTTGATAAACTCTTTGAAAGTCTTTCTAATCTAAAATCATTTTGTTTTTCAACAATATCCATCCATTCTTCAGGAAATATAGTAGCTCCATGCAAAGCACCAATAATAGCACCTACAATTGTTGATATAGCGCATGTCTCATCACCGATATTTACAGCATCAAAAATAGCCTGAATTGGGTTATTTTTTCGTGCAATCACTAAACCGATTGCAGTAGGTACTGTTTCTGCAATCTCTGGACCACAACCAATAATATCACGCAATTCGTCAACTGCTACATCTGAGTTGTAATTCTTCAAGGCAATCTGCTGTGCAATTTTTATTCTTTTATAAATAGATGGACCTGGATAGTCATTTACCATGTCATCGTCTGAAGCTAACTGATATCCCTTTTGTGCACCATATAGGGATTTCTGTACTACACTGAACACTGTTGATTTCTCTTGAAATGCTTCTGCTATTGCTGTTGCTACTGCACAAGCCCCAGAAATACTAAGCCTGTCATCATGCGAAGTCATAGTAATTGTTTTTGTATTTAATATCACATCTTCAATCTGCTCGTTATTTATCATCCCGGTTGCAATTGCCTTGCACGCAGCCCCATTAGACGATAATGCATAGAAATGCCCTTTGAATAATTTATTCCCTAAATGACCTGACGTAGACCAGAAGTCAGTATTATCTCTCATATTTAATAGATTTATTACTTTTCTTGTAGTCATACCTGCAAACTGTTCAAAATATTCACTTTTGCCCCATTTTATTAATGTATTAACGGCTACATCGTTATTGATTACACCTTTGCTCTCTACAATTTCCTTTAGTAAATAAAAAGGTATGCTAAAGGCATCTGTAACCTGCCCTAAAGCTCTTCCTCGAGCTGCAGTGTCATTATTCGGTTTTATAAAATTATGAACTAAACCGCCATATATTTTCATTATTTCAGAACGGCTTTTCCCATCTGTCGAGGAAGCAAGAGCATCCCCTATTGCAGCACCGCAAAGAGTTGAATATATTTTATATTCTCTATTACTAAAAGCGTTATCGTTCATTTGCTAGCGCTCCTTTCTCAACTGAAGAATATATAAATCATTTGCCAAGCCTAAAATATCGAGTTTGTTAACATTTTCCATCGTTGAGATAAAGTAATCTGGGAAACTAGAATCACCATTAAGTGCTCCAACTATTCCACCTACAATAGTAGCTATAGTATCGGTATCGTACCCTATGCTCGCCGCTTCACTAATCGATCTCATCGAATCGCCAGAACAAGCAGCGATTATTCCAAAAGCTGTAGGCACAGTCTCTGATACATGTAGACCTGTTCCAATGATATCAGCTATGTTACAAATACGCTCATCTATACTACCAGTTCCAAATCCAATATCCACCGCCATCTTTATACGCTTTACAACAGATGGTCCTGCAACGTTATTACCATTTGCTTTGCCTATCTTTTCACCTTCATTAGCTCCATAAATCCCTGCATCTATGACATCATATAAATTCGAACCATCTCTAACCGCCTCGCTAACTGCAGCTGCCACTGCACACGCACCAGAAATAGCTAAATTATTATTATGCGTTACAGAAGCTACTATGGCAGCATCCTTAATTGCATTCTCTCTATCCCCAGCGTTGATTAAACCTATTGGTGATATTCGCATTGCAGCGCCATTTGTAGCTTGTCTTGCTTTATTTTTTATTCCTCCTGAAAGAGGTACTTCTTCTCCTGCAAATCTTTTAATTGCAAGCCTTGTTGTCGGTCCTGCAAAACGGTCAAAAAAAACAGCGTGTTTCGACCATTCGACAAGTGCATTTTGAACTATTTCTTTATTGACTATTCCTGCATTATCAACAATTTCTTTTGCAACAAAATACGCAGAACTAAAATCATCTGTAAAGCCACCAGCTTGATTTCCTGCACCAAAAGTATCATCGGGGGGAGTAATAAATTCTGTTACTTTACCGCCAAATGTTTCAATTATTTGATTTGATGATCTTGCTTCAGTTGCTGCTCCCATTGCATCACCGGCAGCGGCTCCAATAAGACATCCTAATATTTTATTGTACATACACTTATCCTCTTTTACTTAAAAGGGAAATACTGCTACAGTATTTCCCTAGATTATTATAATTTATTTCCAATCTTCCATCTTTGAAATATTATCTTTTGAAACTAATATTATTGGAATGCTACTATCAAGTGTTGATACATCTTGCCCTTGTGATGCTTTAAGCATTGCAAGGACTGTTCTTCTTCCTCCAAGATAAGGAGACATTGCCACAGATGCATCTAATTCACCTTTTTTTATGGAAGCTTTAGCTTGAGATGTAAAGTCATTTCCAACTACAACAACTTTCTTTTTCATCTTAAGTTCTTTTAGTGCTTTAATAACACCCATAGCCATATCATCATTTCCACACGTAATTCCAACAATATCAGGATGCGCTTGCATGATTGATTTTGTAGCGTCATATGCTTTCTGCTGATCAAAGTCGCACTGCTGTATTGCAACTACTTCCATTCCCTTTGATTCAAATACCTCTTTTGCGCCATCTCTTCTGCCGTCTGACTGCGTTGCGCCTTCTGTACCAGCGATAATTGCAACTTTTCCCTTGTTTTTCTTTTTCTTAGCTACAAACTTCGCAGCCTGAACACCTTGTTCATGGAAGTCCATTTTTAGCTGACAATCGATATGTGCTCCTGCAAGCTTTAGGGCATCCTTGTTTAAAGTTGTTCCGCTTAAAATAACTTTTACACCGCTCTTATTCGCAGCAACTACACCATTAATAAGATTATTTTCAGATAGCGGAGATACTGCAATAGCATCATAGTCTTTCGAAATCATCGTATTCATTATGTTCAGCTGACCTGCAAAATCTGTGTCATTATCTGTCGCCTGAATGTCGATTTTTACGCCATACTCCTTAGCAGTGGCTTCTGCACCCTTCTTATTAGTCTGCCAAAACTCGTTTGATAGTGAGCTAAGAATTACACCTAGTTTTTCACCGTTTTTCTTCTTGGGCAGTGGTGCCATACTCTTATCAAGTTCTGCTTGCGCCTTCGTAAACTCTGTGTCCTTTTTGCTGCTAGATTCATCACTTTTCTTTTCGTTACAACCTGATAAAAGTGTCATACCGAAAGCAATTACTACTATCAGTGATAATGAGATAATTTTTTTTCGCATTTCATAACCTCCTAAAGTGTCAATAAGTATTTTATGCTTAAAGGGATCGATTTAAAGAACCCTCAATAGCCATAACTTCATCATACGATGCTATACTGCGCGGTCCATATTTCATGCATTTTATTGCAGCAGATGCACTTGCAAATTTTAGCGAATCGGAGATAGAATTACCTTTGTCATATAATGAATATAATAATCCACCTATAAAACAATCTCCTGCCCCCGTTGTATCTACAACATTGATATCGTACGAATCAACCTTAATAAAGCTTTGACCACCAAACCAAATCGCCCCTTCTGAACCAAGTGTACATATCACACCATCATCGGGTTTATACATTTCATATACAGTCTTAACTGCATCGATCGGATCAAATTCACAACTTCCAGCAATCTCAAGAATTGCATCCTTACCACCAACTATCATCGATGATAATGATAGAACTTCATGAATCATTTCTTTACTTGCACCACATAATGGCATAAATGACGGGACAGCTTGCATATTCATAACGATCTTACAATTTCTCTTATGTGCCTCTTTCGCCAAAAATAGTGAAACTTTGGGCGAGAACATATCTGTAAAATAAATATCTATCCCATCAAGAATATTATCTGGAAGCTCGCTTGGTTCAAAACTAGGAAGACAATCTCCCATATTAGCAAATATTGTATGCCTTCCATCTGGTGTCGTAACAATATATGTATGAGTTGTTATTCCACCTTCTTTTGTATAAATATACTTTTTGTTTACTCCATCTTCTAAAAGACTACTTTTAAATAAATCTCCCATTTCATCTGTTCCAACCTTTCCAACTTGGTATGTATCCATACCAAACCCAGCAGCTGAAACACAAACATTTGCCGAACTCCCACCTGGAAGTATCTCCTCTTTATTAATAAGAGCGAACCCATCATTTATTGGCAAATCACTACTATTTAGAACTACATCCATGGCAATGCTTCCAGAAGATAAAATCGTTGTCATCTATACTTCCCTCCGTTTAATTTTATCTCTACTTGATATCAAAACCGAAACAACAATTATCACTCCAGTTATAATTTCCTGATAATGAGTTGAAATTGATAGCAGTGTTAAACCATCACTGATTATATTTAGAATTAAACAAGCAATAAAAGGGCCAATTATGTTACCTTTACCACCCTCTAAAACTGTTCCACCAAGAATTACCGCTGCAATTGCATCCATTTCATACCCTGTGCCGGCAAGTGGTTCTGCCGAATCTAATCTTCCCATAACTACTGTACCCGCTACAGCCGCTAAGAGACCTGAAAATGCAAAAACCCACAGCTTATATTTCTTTGAATTCACTCCCATACGACTAAGTGCTACTTCATTTGCACCTAAAAACAAGCAATAATTTCCATATTTAGTTTTTGCAAGAATAAATCCGGAAATAACAACTGTAATTAATGCTAGCAAAATTGGAAAATTAATTGGTCCAATATCACCAGCACCTATAAAGCCATATAGTTTACCAAATCCATATAGAGTCTTTGAGTTCATTACAAGCAGAATTACCCCTCTTAAAACAGTCATCGAGCACAGCGTAACAATAAACGAATTAATTTTTACGTATGCGACAAGCCACCCATTTATTAACCCTATTAATAAACCTGTGATCAACCCCGCAAATATGCATAACCAATCTGGTATTCCTGCATAATATAGGTTAGACATAACCATACCAGTAAAACCTATTGTAGCTCCCACCGAAAGGTCTATATTTCCAGATATAATGATAAATGTCATACCAATCACTATGAATATGAAAAGCGACGATTGATTTAAAACATTTTTAAAATTTGTCATAGTTAAGAAATAAGGCGAAAGACATGACATCACCAATATAAGGAATATCGTTATCAATATTAGTAAAGCATCGTATGACTTAAAAATTTTATAACAGTCTAATTTTTTCATATTTCGTTTCTCTTATTTTTATTATTATAAATATCCGCCGAGGTTAGCAGCTCTACAACCTCTTTCATTGAGATATCTTCGACTTTTTCTTCGAGCAGAGCACATCCATGACGTAGTACAACTATTCGATCTGCAACTTGGAAGACTTGCATAAGATTGTGCGATATCATTATTACTGTAAAACCTTCATCTGCCAGGTGTCTAATTAATTCAAGAGTCCTATTTGACTCATTGATTCCCATCGCCGCTGTTGGCTCGTCAAAAATTAGGATATTCCCCCCTCTATTAACAAGCCTAGCAACTGCAACCCCTTGCCTTTGTCCTCCACTAAGGTTCCCAACATTAACTTTAGTATCCGGTATATTTATCTTAAGACGCTTAAGAAGCTCAGCAGTCTGCCTGTGCATTGCTTTTTTATCAAGTAAACCATGTTTTGTTATTTCACTACCTAAGAAAATATTGGAAGCAACATCCATCGAATCACCTAAAGCTAAGTCCTGGTAGACTGTAGATATTCCAAGTTCGAGCGCTTCACTTACAGTTAAGTGTGTGTATGTTTTTCCATCAATTTCAATTAAACCATTATCTGGTTTAAGAACCCCTGATAATATCTTTATTAAGGTGGATTTTCCTGCACCATTATCGCCAACGAGAGCGAGGACTTCTCCCTTAAATGCTTCAAGCGAAACATTATCTAGGGCAATAATATGATTAAAATGTTTGGATATATTACTTAGTTTAATATTCGCCTTCATATCAAAAACCAAAATCCCCATTCTCTACATACTTAAAAAACTAATTTGAAATAATTAGATTTCTGAAAATATACTTTCTGCAATAATTACGTTTTTTAAAATAGATTCTAACTGTATCTTTGAAGATGCCCCATTTGTTGATCTATCTATAAATTCATTAACTGCTGGATGAAAACTTTTTCCCATTCGAGCTTCTTGTTTACCAAACTCTATTGCTTTCTCAAAAATGTGATTATCTATGATTCTCTTCTCAGGAGGAATTTGGACTAATAAAAGATTGGATTTATTGTAGACAAATGATTGTTCATTGAACTCACCATCTAAAGGATAATGGTTACTATTAAAAATATAACCATTACATTCTTTTAATTTATATCCCAAAACTTTTATATTGTGCTGATGAAGCCAGGTAAAGCTACCATCATAGTCCATCATATCCTTGATAGCTGTTGCGATAAGCATGGTTTTTTTCTCCGCAATAACATCAAAATCAGAACTTCTACGTCTATTTGGTGCATCTCCAATACCACCAATACCACAGCTTACGGCAGCTGGAATACCATATAAAATGCAAATTCTCATCGTAGCTGCAGCAGTCAGTGCCGCATCCTTTTCCCCACATAAATATTGACTTAGATTTTTATCATCAGCTCTATTAAAAACCAATTTAGAACGAAACTTTACAAATTCATCCACACCACCTATTTTGAGCGTGCCTTTTTCTATCCAAGCAAAGTTTGCATTTGTTTTTTTGAAAGCTACTGCGATTTCATCATCCGATATCGATGAAAGTCCATGACATAATAAACATGTTTCAACTAGAAAATTTATTTTCATATCGTTAAATTAAATAATTCATATTTTAGCTAAAAACGACCTTTATATATTTCATTATAGCTAGTGCCAAATTTATAGTTAAATTGCAAAACACTATACATCCTGTGAAATTATAGACAATTTTTATACACTTTTATAGTTAGTTCACTATACAACTTATTAAGGAGAATGCATTATAATGCTATAATCAACAGCTAATTTTTTCTACTTAATATAATCTCTTGTGTACAATTGATCATCGTGTTAAAATCCCGTATATCATACTAATTCATCACATTAATTAACTTTAATATAGAATTTGGAGTAATTCATGAAGGACAAACTGATTTGTGGATGTGTCAGAGTATATCGCTCTGACATAGAAAGAGCTATCTTAAATGGAGCACATACTTATACAGAGATTCAAGAGGAAATAGGAGCGGGCACTAGCTGTGGAAACTGTAGACCTCTTGTAGAAAAAATTATTCGCGAGACCATTTCTGGACTTGATGAGTAGTTATGGTCTTAACGTAAGTTCCATTTATAAATGACATATAATTAAGCACATATGCAAATATTGGGCATGGAATTGAACAGTTAATGCAGCTCATATTTCGTATAGCACTACATTATATAAAATCTAAGAAAGCACAACCACCTAACACCTGTTAAGCGGTTGTGCTTTCTTGTACATGCTTTCTTTTAAGACGATTTTACTTACTAAGGTTAAACTTCTTTTTCATCATAATCAGCATGACACTAGCTACCGAGAGACCAAGCAGTCCCGAGTAAAATGCAATACCTGTATTGTCTGCTGTCTTTGGCGCAATTCTACTACTAGCTTTTTTCGCCTTAGAAATCCCAGGTCTAGATGGAACACTTGACTTTGAGACCTTAGGTTTTGGCGTTTCCTGAACCTGAGGTGTAGTTGGAACGGGCTCTACATATTTAGTGTAGACATGCGTACGAATATCCGAAGTGTCTGGGAGTGTATTTTTAAAGACATAAGCGATCTTGCCACCTGCATCGTATATATACTGATCTGCATCAAGGAATCAGAAGGTCCCAGCCTCTTTTACGGTGTTGCCATTTCCATCGATGTATCTGGTCACTTTTGCTGTTGGCTGTTCAGCCCCTATAGTAACGTTAGGAACAGCTCCAGTAACCGTTAGACCAAGAAACATAACGCGTCTTTTTACGGGTTTAAACACCTCTACCCCATTTTCTACAGTTCGACACCTAATTGTCTGTGTAGCAACCCTGTATTCTCCATATTTACCACCTGCCCAAGGTATAACTGTAGCTGCTGCTTGTTCTGCATCTGGATCATTAGCATCTGGATTGACAATATCCGAGTGGTTAGATTTCCAGGAATTAATATATTCATTCATTTCCTGTCCTGTCAGAGTATATGAACCTGTATACGATATATTCTCATCGACAGCCGTAGATCCTGAAGCACTATTCTCCTCTGCAAAAGTCTCGTTGATATCGAAGAATAATACGAGCTGCACAGTAAAAAGCAGAATTAAAAGAAATGAAAAAGCACGTCTATATTTTGATGACTTTGTAGTTTCATATTTCATAATTTTGTCTTCCATAATACATTCCTTCTCTTATCATTTTTTATCAGTAAACAATCAGATTATTTGTATTGTATCAGATTTAATTTTGTAAAACGACCCGTCTAACCCCCTATATAAATTTACACAAAAACCCTCCTCGCAGGTTATCCGGCAAAGAGGGCAAATACATTGTCTGTAGATTTTCCTAAATAAGTAAAATACAATTTGAATCCCATTAAAGCTTGATACTGCCACGATGAACAGTATCACAATATTCGCATCTATATATGTGATTTTCAGCGTCATCAAGGCGAAATCTATGTTCAATTCCTCTCTCAGTAGAGGTAATGCAACGAGGATTCTTACACTGAATAACATTTGTAAGTCGCTCTGGCAGCTTCATATGCTTCTTGCTATGGAGTTTACTATCCCTGATTATATTGACTGTAATATTAGGATCTACAAAGCCTATTAAATCAAAATCCAAATCGATAATTTGATCAATCTTGATTATATCCTTCTTGCCATACTTACCGCTTTTAGCATTCTGGATAATAGCTATACTACAATCTAGTTTATCAAGTCTTAGCAGATTATATATGGCTAGAGATTTTCCTGCATCAATATGATCAAGAACTATTCCGGTTGTTACTCCATCAATATTCATTAATTCAGACCTCCTTCGATACCCAAAAGCATGAGAATTAGCGCCATTCTCGCGTATCTTCCGTTCTTAACCTGATCAAAGTATTTAGCTCTAGGATCCTTATCTACCTCTACGGAAATTTCATTAACCCTTGGCAGTGGGTGCATGATTACTAAATTATCCTTTGCAGATTCTAACTTTTGTTCATCTAGTATATAAGTATCCTTGAGTCTAACGTAATCCTCTTCATTAAAGAATCTCTCCTTCTGCACTCTAGTCATATAGAGTACGTCTAGTTCAGGGAGCGCCTCTTCTAGGGATGTCGTCTCAACCCACTTAATGCCGGCATCATCCATGGCATCTTTATTATACGAAGGGAGCTTTAGTTCATCAGGAGATATGAGCACAACCTCAATCCCCTTATATCGCAAAAGCGCCAAGATGAGCGAATGCACTGTCCTACCGAATTTAAGGTCACCACAAAATCCCACCTTTAAATCTGTTAAACGCCCTTTGTTACGAAGTATCGTGAGTAGATCGGTTAGTGTCTGAGATGGATGCAAATGACCACCATCACCTGCGTTGATAACTGGTACGTCGCATGAGTTAGCAGCTACAAGTGCAGCTCCTTCCTTAGGATGCCTCATAGCGATTATATCAGCAAAACATTCCATAACTCTCGTTGTATCGCTTACCGTCTCCCCTTTAGAGGCTGACGATGAGTTAGCATCAGAGAACCCAACCACATTGCCTCCAAGTCCATACATTGCAGATTCGAAGCTGAGCCTCGTACGTGTACTTGGTTCATAGAACAATGTCGCCAGGGTCTTATGAGCGCACTTATCCTGGTATTTTTCAGGTGATTCAATTATATCGCTTGCTAGCGCTAACAGTCGGTCTAGCTCATCTAGGTCGAGATCAGTAATGTTAATTAAATCTCTCTTAGCCATTCAATTATTCCCTTTCCTTCTTCACTTGTTACGTAATTTTCAGCAACAGCAGTATCTATGAGTTCACTTATTGTGCATAGACTTAGTTTCTCAACATTTGCATCTTGAAAATTTTTATCAGCCTTCGCAGTTTCATATGTAAAGATACTAATAACCGCTAGCACTTCTGCCCCAGCCTCACGGAGCGCTTCAACTACCTCGATTGAGGATCCACCTGTAGATATGAGATCTTCTACAACTACTACCTTATCTCCTTTTTCAAGCTTTCCCTCAATTCTATTGTTTCTGCCATGTGATTTGGAGCTTCCTCTTACATACCCCATAGGCTTCCCTAGTATATGGGCGGAAATGGCTGCATGAGCAATTCCAGCTGTGCTCGTACCCATTACTACATCACACTCAGGAAATTTCTCATCGATTACTCTAGCCATCTCGTGCTCGATAACATCTCTCACCTTAGGTGCAGTGAGTGTAAGTCTATTATCACAGTAAATAGGGCTCTTTATGCCGCTTGCCCATGTGAAAGGATCATTCGGACTTAGGAAAACCGCTTTTATGCCAAGTAACCCCTCTGCAATCTGCTTTGATTTGCTCGCTGAATTAGTCATTGTTAATCTCCTCCATACAAGTTTTATATGCTTTAACAGGATCATCTGCTTTCGTTATGCTCCTGCCAATTACTAGATAATTTGATCCCATTTCCTTTGCTCGCCCAGGGGTTGCAACCCTACTCTGATCACCCTTCGCGTCTCCAAGGAGTCTGATTCCGGGTGTTACTGTAAGAAATTCCTTCGAAGTCCCCTCATGTATTTCTTCCGACTCCCAAGCCGAGCAAACTACTCCGTCTAGCCCTGCCGTTTGTGCATTCCTTGCATATGCTAGTACTGTATCCTTGAGGTCACCTTCAATCCTGAGTTCTCTATTCATAGTCTCCTGATCTGTAGATGTAAGCTGAGTAACCGCTATAATCTCAGGCCTAATGCCCCCAGCTGAGCCTTCTTCGAGGCCTTCTACAGCTGCCTTCATCATCTTGATTCCACCAGCTGCGTGGACGTTAACCATATCAGCCCCTACAGAGGCGAGGACTTTCATCGCACTCTTAACTGTATTTGGTATATCGTGCAGTTTAAGATCCAAGAAAACCTTGTGCCCTCTATCTTTAATCTCTTTTACGATTGAAGGACCTTCGCCATAGAAGAGTTCCATACCAACCTTTACATATAGTTTCTCATTTTCAAATTTATCGAGAAATGAAAGTGCTTTCTCTCCATTTGGAAAATCTAATGCTATTATTATCTCTGGCTTCATCTATATTACTCCTCTAATTTCATCCAAATTCTTGATTCCTAGCTCTTCCATCCTAGGCTGTAGCTCACTGATTATGCGTGGCATTGTCCATGGATCGATAAGGTTTGCAGAACCGATCTCTATCGCTGTTGCTCCAGCCATTATCATCTCTAGCACGTCATCAACACTCTGAATACCACCAATGCCAATTATTGGGAGCTTTACTGCATGAAATACTTCATTTACCATGCGCTGAGCAATCGGTCTGATAGCTGGTCCAGATAGACCTGCATATTTCATCGCCGTCACAGTTGTTCTCGTTCTGAGATCGATTCTCATAGCTTTGAAGTTGTTGATCAAACTGATTCCATCTGCACCTCCTGCTTCAGAGGCCTTTGCAATCTCTGCAATATCGGTTACATTTGGAGTAAGCTTTATAAATATCGGCAGTTTCGTAACATCTCTGACGGCTCTAGTTATTCTCTCCGCCATACTTGGATCAGCTCCAAATGCCGATCCGCCATGCTCCACATTAGGGCAGCTAATATTCACCTCAAGTATATCGGCATATCCTGACGCATCTAGCTTTGATGCTACCTCAGCGAACTCAGAAATGCTAAATCCGCTGATATTTACAATCAATGGACCTTGATAGATCTCTTTTAACGCAGGTAAATCCTCATCGATTACACAATCTATTCCAGGATTCTGTAACCCTATAGAGTTAAGCATGCCACTAGTACATTCAGCGATTCTAGGAAGATTATTTCCATACCTCAGTTCAGCAGTTGCACTCTTCGTCACAACGGCTCCTAAGACATTTAAATCGAATAACTCTCTATACTCCTGCCCGTAGCCAAATGTCCCACTTGCTGGCATAACCGGATTCTTGAGTTCAATTCCCGCTAGATTAACCTTAGTTAAAGGCTTTCCCATCTTAGCACCTCCTTATCAAAAACCGGTCCTTCCTTACAGACTCTCTGACTTCCATCTACCGTTCTTATCGAGCATCCCATGCATGCTCCAAATCCGCATCCCATGCGAGCTTCGAGGCTAAATTGACCGCACTCCACCTTATGATCTAGAGCACGAAGCATCGGTAGAGGACCGCAAGCACATGCATATTCACACTTGTCAAAAGCATCCGTCACAAATCCCTTCTGTCCATATGAGCCATCAGCAGTCATAACCGTTATATCATCTGAAAAATGCTCGAAGTCTTCGAGCATAAACATCTCATCTGCAGAATTATAGCCGAGCACCACCTTACAGGATTTTCCCGCCATAATCATTGCTTTAAGTAATCCAAGCATCGGCGGAATTCCGATTCCACCACCGATTAAATATGCACCATCTGGGATTTTATTGAGATCGTAACCATTCCCTAGACCTGTAATTCCTTTTACATAGTCTCCATGCTCCATCCTGCTCATGATATCTGTCCCTTCGCCAACGACTTTGTAGATTAGAGTGTATCTGCTGCTATCGTAGCTGCTAACCGAAATTGGTCTCCTCAGAAATTTGTCTGGAACTTCAACCATCGCAAACTGACCTGGTCTTGTAAATTCAGACTTCGGTGTCTCGAGAGTCATCCGGTAAATGCCTTCAGCGAGTTTTTTATTCTCAAGTATTTCGCTTCGTAGGTCCCTCATATTATTTCTCCAAATTCTCGTAAACTATCTTACCATTCATAACTGTGAGTTCCACTAGTCCGTTAAGCATGTGCCCATCAAAAGGAGTGCACTTTCCTAATGAGAGGAATTTTGATGCATCTAGCTTGTAATCTTTATCTAAATTAACCACAGTAAATCCATTTTGCTCAAGACCAAATCTCTCCCTTGGTGTTACTGACATCAGTTTAACTAAGTGCTCAAGCGATATGATACCGGTCTTAACCAGGTACGTGTAAAGACCCGAAAAAGCACACTCAAGCCCAGTGATTCCGTTCGGACTCTTCGCAAAGCCCCTACTCTTCTCCTCAGCACTATGAGGTGCGTGGTCTGTTGCTATCATATCTACAGTGCCATCGAGAATTCCCTCTATAAGAGCATTCTTATCAGCTATATCCTTAATCGGAGGATTCATTTTGAACCTGCCACCAAGCTCTGGCCATCTGGTAATAAATGCATTTAAATAATCCGTATCGAACACGAGGTAATGAGGTGCTGTTTCGCATGTGACGTCTACACCGCTCTTCTTGGCATCTCTTATCACTTCAACGCTTTCCTTGCAGGAGATGTGGCATACATGGTATCCAGCACCAGTCTCATCTGCGAGTTTTAGATCTCTCTCTATCTGTTTCCATTCACTCTCTCTGACCTTGCCCTCTCTTAGTAGTGATTCATCTTCGCAATGAGCTACGATGAGTTTGCCAAGTTCCTTAGCCTGATACATTGCGTCGCGCATCAGTCCGTCTGCCTGCACACCTCGTCCATCATCAGAAAATGCACACACATGTGGCGCAAGAGCATTCATATCTGAGAGCTCTCCTCTACCATTCTGTGACATAGTGATAGTTCCATAAGGAATCACCTCTATATCGGTATCTTTTTTGATCAAATCAAGCTGCACATTAAGTGCATCAAGTGTAGATGGTGCAGGCTTCAAATTAGGCATAGTGCAAACAGTCGTATATCCACCGTGTGCTGCAGCTTTACTCCCTGCGCTGATGGTCTCTTTGTAAGACTGACCTGGTTCGCGAAAATGAACATGCACATCACAGAATGACGGCAAAATAAAAGAGTTATCAGCCTTGATAACTCTTTCAAAATCAAAATCACTACCGGTTTCGGATTCTAGACCGGCCTTCTCACGAGCATCAACTACAAACAATTCGTTAGGTAAAAACGCTCCAGATTTGTAAATCTTTCCGCCTTTGATTGCAGTAGTCATAGTCCCTCCAATTATATTAAACTCCCTAATAACTCTCGTTAATTACTATATGAAAGTATAACATTTTTGAAACGCACTATGTGAGAGGAATGTTAAAATCCGCCGCAAAATTTTGTTATTAATAATGATAATTTTCTTATAGAAGAATTACTCTTCTTCCGATGGCTCAAAGTCCTTAATCTCCGGTGGAAGCTCAAGTCCATTTTTCTCATAATAATCTACAAGTGCAGCCTTGATAGCCTCCTCAGCTAGTACTGAACAGTGTATCTTCCTTGATGGTAGACCATCAAGCGCTTCAACTACCGCCTTGTTAGATAATTCGAGAGCTTCTTTGATGCTCTTGCCCTTGATAAGCTCAGTAGCCATTGAACTAGATGCGATCGCTGACCCGCATCCAAATGTCTTAAACTTTACGTCTGTAATGATATCATTATCAATCTTTAGGTAAATTCTCATGATATCGCCACATGTTGGGTTTCCTACTTCACCAACTCCATCGGCATTTTCAATCTCTCCTACATTTCTTGGATGCTCAAAATGATCCATTACTTTTTCGCTATATAACATGTTCTCTCTCCCCCTTCTCTAGTTCATCCCAGAATGGTGATATTTTTCTATAGTGTTCAACAACTTGATGAACCCTTTCTATGATGTAGTCTACTTGCTCCTCTGTATTTTCCTCATTGAGACTGAATCTAAGCGATCCGTGTGCAGCCTCAATAGGAACACCCATACCTATTAGAACGTGGCTAGGGTCGAGGGATTCGCTTGTGCAAGCTGATCCAGATGAGCATTCGATGCCATACATATCAAGAGCCAATAGCAGTGACTCGCCCTCAACTCCTTCGAACGAGTAATTTACATTACCAGGGAGTCTCTTTACAGGGTCTCCATTGAGCTTCGAATAAGGAATATCTGACAATCCTTTGATAAGTCTATCTCTAAGAGCAACTGTCTTTGCAGTATTCTCTTCCATATGTTCAATTCCATCTTCAAGAGCAGCAGCAAGGGCAGCAATTCCCGGAACATTAATCGTACCAGCTCTCTTACCTCTCTCCTGAGCTCCACCTTCAATTACGTTTATTAATCTGATGCCATTTCTAGCATACAGAACTCCAACTCCCTTAGGCCCGTGGAACTTGTGAGCTGATAATGATAGCATGTCTATGTTCATCGCCTGAACGTCTATAGGTAGGTGTGCTGCAGCCTGAACTGCATCAGTGTGGAAGAGCACGCCCTTTTCGTGACACAGCTTTCCAATCTCAGCAATTGGCTGAATAGCTCCCATCTCGTTATTAGCAAACATAATCGATACGAGTGCCGTATCCTCTCTGATTGCATCCTCAACATCCTTAACGTCTACAATTCCATTTGGCTGTGGTTTTAGCAGCGTAACCTCGAAGCCCTCTTTTTCTAGCTTGCGAAGTGTATGAAGAATTGCATGATGCTCTATATTAAGAGAAATCAGATGCTTCTTACCCTTCTTAACTAGTCCTCTAGCTGCAGAAATTAAAGCCTGGTTATCCGCTTCACTTCCACCTGAAGTAAAGTAAATCTCATTAGGCTTTGCAGCATTAAGTGCCTTAGCTACTTTCTCTCTGGACTCATCCAGCTTCTCTTTAGCAATCTGTCCATCTGTATGAAGACTGTTAGGGTTGCCATTATAATTTTTAAGGCAATCTAGCAGCGTATTGAGTGCGACATCGCTCAAATAAGTTGTTGCCGCATTATCTGCATATACTCTCATGTATACCTCCCTACCAATAATTTAGTCATCTTAGTGCAGTTGTATTATAGTCCTTTAATCCCTACCTGGTCAATAGGAATTACTCTTGGATATAACTTAAAACAATTATCTTGATGTGTCTTGATCTTGTATGAGCTTATCGACATTACCAGTCATGAGATCTTGAAGCGTTATGTTATCAAGATACTCATCGATAACCTTGTCAAGGCCAATCCACAGTGGAAGTGTCACGCATGAATGCGCTCTACCGCAGCTAACCTCACCAGACTTTATACAATCTACTGGAGCAAGACTGCCTTCCGTAATACGAAGGATTTCGCCGATGTTATAATCTTCAGGTGATTTAATCAATCTATAGCCACCATTCTTACCTCGAAGGCTTCTCAGCATACCACCTTTGTTAAGCATCGATACGACATTCTCGAGATACTTCATCGATAGCTTCTGCCTGCCTGATATATCCGCGAGAGATACGTAACCTCCATCGTCGTGGTTAGCAAGATCAATCATGACCATCAGAGCGTAACGACCTTTTGTTGAAACAATCATGGCTCTTCCTTTCTTTGATATCTTGCGTGTTCATTTCTTACAATTGAAGAATAACACATTGCGTACAACCAATCAAGTATTTTCCTATTATTCATATAGGAATTTGGTGCATTAAAAAATGAGCAAAATTTTTACGCTAGACTTTTCTTGAACTTTCACCAATTCAACTCGCAATTTTGCTCATTATATTTTACCGTTTATCGTTATATCTCGACATCCGTTTATAATTGATACATGCGATACATATTTGCATATATACCATCCTTCGCCATGAGTTCATCGTGTGTTCCCTCTTCTGCAATTCCATCTTGATTTAACACGATGATTCGGTCTGCACTCTTAATTGTAGTTAATCTGTGCGCAATTGTGATAGTTGTTCTTCCTTTCGACAAATCTGCTAGCGACCGCTGCACCAGCTTCTCGCTCTCATTGTCCAGAGCTGATGTGGCTTCATCGAGAATGAGGATTGGTGGGTTCTTGAGAAATACCCTTGCAATGCTTATACGTTGCTTCTGCCCACCTGACAGCTTCATGCCTCGCTCACCGACACTCGTATTATATCCGTCAGACATCTCTCTTATGAATTCGTCAGCTCCCGCGAGCTTTGCAGCCTGTTCAATCTCTTCCATTGTCGCTCCTGGTTTTCCATAAGCGATATTGCCTGCAATAGTATCGGAGAATAGATATACATCCTGCTGAACCATTCCTATGTGCGATCTAAGCGACTTGCATGTCAGCTGCCTGATGTCGTAACCATCTACTTTGATGCTTCCCTCAGAAACCTCATAAAACCTTGGAATAAGGTTGCAAAATGTCGTCTTTCCTGCTCCTGATGGCCCTACCAAAGCGAGGTTCTCTCCAGGTTTAATACTTAGGTTGATCTTATTGAGTATTTCCTCTCTGTCACTATATCTAAATGTAACATCGTTGAATTCAATTGCTCCTTTGATATCCTTTAAATCGATAGCATCAGGGGCATCATCGATCTCTATAGGCTCATCCATAACCTCGATGAATCTCTCGATTCCTGTCATTCCACGCTGAAACTGCTCAGTGAACTCCACAATTCTTCGAACTGCTTCTAGCAGCACACCTATATACATCATAAAGGCTACGAAGTCACCTGTGGTAATTCTTCCGTTCTTAAGTTCAAATGACCCCACAAGTATTACAACTATATACATTAAACCATCGAATGTCCGTGTAACACTGCGGAATCCTGCCATCGCCTTATACCCTATGGCCTTTACACCTAGGAACCTTGAATTATCTACATCGAATCGAGCCTGTTCAAATTCTTCATTTGCAAATGATTTTGAAACCTTTATCCCGAGTAGGCTATCCTCCACATGTGAATTGATTTCTCCGAGACCACTTCGCTGCATCTTGAAAGCGCGTCTCATCTTCTTCCTAAAAGTATATGTTGCAGCAATCATAATAGGAATAATTGCGAACATAAGCACAGTTAGCAGAACATCTATTCTCACCAAGAGTACAAAACCCAGAATGATCTTTATCGATGCTATCCAGTATTCTTCTGGACAGTGGTGCGCAAACTCTGTTATATCAAATAAATCACTCGTAATTCTAGATATCAGCTGACCCGTTTTGTTTTCACTATAATATGAATAAGATAAGTTCTGACATTTCTCATATAGGTCACGCCTCATGTCAGTTTCTATCTTTGCACCCATTACGTGCCCGGTATTTTGCATATAGTAATTTGCCACCACATCAACCGCCCTCAGGCATAGATAGATTCCTACAATCTTGACTATCAAATCAGCTGTAAATGCGGCAATATCAGTAGCTACAACGTTACTTATATATCTGATTAACAGTGGTAGAACTATATCGCTTACCGTAGTAAACGAAGCACAAATTAGATCAAAGATGAGTATTCCTTTATATGGCTTAAAGTAAGGTGCAAACCTGCGAATTAGGTAGCTAGATGACATAACTTTATCCTTGGACTCTCCCATTTTTCAATTCCTTTCTTAAATAATCTCTATAAATCCCAACGCAAAAACGCAGACAGAAACTACCTGCGCATCTCTTTTATACAAAATGTGAATTTATTATATCATATTTCCCTCGCATTTCTTGCAGTTGATTGTGCGCAATCGGCGGTTGAATTCATATGTTCTTTAATAGTATTATAATCGTTAATACAATGTCATATGATAATTTTTATTGTATTTAATTACTATCATTCGCAGGAGGTCCACTTTGAACCTATACAATAATCTATCACCACGCAAACAATATCTCGTCCATTATCTTGGCTGGATGCTCGCTGGAAACGTAATATTCGCGTTAGGAGTAAATGTTATCATTACTCCTATGAACCTTTACAATGGTGGATTTACTGGGATGGCACAGCTTCTTAGACTTCTCTTTGTAAATGTTTTTCATATGCCTGAGATACCAGGTGTTGATATAGTTGGTATTCTCTACTTCTTGCTAAACCTGCCACTTCTTATAATCTCGTACAAGGTAGTTAATAAAGAGTTTTGCATAACATCAGTTATATCAATTACCCTATGTTCTGTCGCACTCGGTGTGATACCAGTTCCTAAAGCCCCGATATTTAACGACTATCTAACGGCTTGCTTAATAGGCGGAGTCGTTGCCGGTACAGGCGCCGGAATGGTGCTCAGGGCAGGTAGCTCGCAGGGCGGTCAGGATATCATCGGAGTTATTGTGTCGGTGCTAAATCCGAATTACAGTGTTGGCAAGATAAGCATCATGATCAACATTGGAATTTATATAATCTGCCTATTCCTATTCAACATAGAAATTGTTGCTTATTCCTTGATATACACGACTATCCTCGCTATGTCACTAGACAGAGTTCACATTCAGAACATCAATATGCAGGTCATGATATTCACTAAGAAGCCTGGTGTTGAAGACGTTATAATGAGCGAACTAAGGAGAGGAGTTACAAACTGGAATGGAACCGGCGCATATACAAAGGAAGACTCTAATGTAATAGTTACTATTATTGCTAAATACGAGATAACAAAACTGCTCATGATTGTTAAGCAAGCTGATCCAGATGCGTTCGTCATTGTAAATGAAGGCGCCCAAATATACGGAAATTTCGAGAAGCGCCTGACTAAATAACATTTATGCACTGCTACTAAACAAGTTTTAGATAATAAGAGTAATATAGATAACCTAAAATCGGAGTGTGAATAATTCACACTCCGATTATTAATTCAAGAGTCCGGGCATTTTTCACTTTACCAAGTACTCCTTACCAAAAATATCAACAACAATATATGCCACATTACCACGAGAAACAAATTTTATATCATCATAATTGTCGGTTACGCTTATCTCAGTTGAGAACTCCCCGTTATAATCAGGATCTATCATAATGTAGTCTATAAGTGATTCGGGTGAACTCTTGCAAGCATTTTGTAGCAACTCCCTGTCCTTGTGCTGGACATATCCTATCTCTAGCTCAGGTCTGAAAGCCATGAGCCTAGCATGACAAAGCTTCTTACCATTTTCCAGCTCATCAGCCCTTTCTATTTTTATTATCGCATCTGCTCTGTAAGGGCGCTCTTCTCCATTTCCATAGAAAAGATAGTTTGACTCACATGCATCGAGCCTCTTCTTAGCAGTTCCAAGCGCTAGAGTTTCTACATCACATCCAACCCAACATCTATCCATGTCATTGGCTGCTTTTAGAAATGAACCAGAACCACAGAAAAAATCTCCAACCAAATCGCCTTTTTCCGTACATGAACTAAGTATTCGTTTCATGAGTTCTATGGGCTTTTGAGTTGCGTAACCATTTCTTTCGCTGGAGGTCCTACCCACCATGTCAATACTCCAAACATCTTTCATATTAACGAGTGTATACCACCCATATTCGTCTTGATATTCCTTAACCCCCTTGAATCGATAAGGCTTGAAATCTCGATTGTATGACTTCTCCTTAGGCACATCTAATGAATATTTTTTCGACTTACTGTACATCAGAATCGTATCGTGTTTTCTTGAAAAATGTGTCTTTGCACTGCCACCAGATTTATATTTCCATATGATTTCATTCCGCATGTTCTCGTAACCGAAAATTTCATCCATCGCGAGCTTAACATAATGTGCCGAATGCCAGTCAAGATGAACCCAAATTAAGCCGTCATCAGCAAGAAGCCTCTTCATGATTACAAGTCTAGTAGTCATATTTTCAACATATTGCTCTATACTTCTATCGAATGTGTCATCATATGCAAGGTGTTTAACTTTATGTATTTTTCCTTTACTATCACATATTTCTACAGTTGCATCGTATTTCGACTTTGTAAAGAACGGGGGGTCAATATATATACACTTAAATTTACCCTCATATCCATTTTCTAGAAGCCATGACATAAACTCCAGGTTATCGCCAAGTGCCAGAATATTATTGTCTAAATCAGAGTTGGCTTCATTAGCACTAAAGCTGTCGTACATATGTTTTTCTAAGACGCTGAATGGCTTAGATACCGTAACTTCTCCATGCTCTAATCCTTTAATTATGCTCTCTGCAATTCCTAAAACTTTGCTCATCTTAACCTTCCTCTTTAGCAACCATGTCATCTACTGATGATTGGATATATCTGTTAATTATAAAACATTGATATTAATATGTCTATTTGAAGAGTTCAAAATAAACAATGCTCCGTGTTATGAGAATAGCGCCTGCATTCTCATAACACGGAGCATTTAATAAATAGCAACTTATTAAAGAGTTTTAGAACTCAGCATATGTAAATGCCGGACTGCTGAGCATGCTCCCAAACAGAGAGAACACATACAGCACAGCCATGAATATAAACATATAAAGAGTATATTTTAAAGATATCTTATTCTTAATTTTACTTATGAGCGAATTCTGCGACTTTTTCATTAATCCTTACCCAACCTTCATTCCATGGATGAACTGCATCCGAAACAATGTATTTGTTATAGCTATATTCTGTCATATTGGTGTAATCTGCACCGTATTCATTAGCGAGCTTTTGAATCTTTTGACCAACAACTGCACGCTTATCAGCAGTCATACCTGTATAGTCGTACCATCTACCATTTACAGGAAGTAGAATAAGTTTGACCTTAATATCATTAGCCTTAGCGATCTCGAGGAATGCTTTAAGATCACTGTACTCTGGTGAAGTATTGTAGTTTTGATCCAAACGAACATCCTTCATCTTAGGATATACCTGTCTAAACTTATTTCTCCACACACGATTGCTCATATAGAACGGATTATCAGCCTTGTACTCACTATCTCTATATGCCTCTTTCAAGAAACCATTCCAATTGAAATTATCTGGCGTGTACCTCTCGAATTTCTGCGGCGTTTTTTTGTTCTTCATCATAAATCTCATTGCTGCTCCAACAGTGATTTTATCTTTGTCGAAAGCATGGCGCCTCTCAAATCCATATAGGAGATTTGATTCGTCAATAAGATTTACTTTATCAATCATGCGCGCCTTCATCTGCAGGCTCTTGTTCTTGGATAGCAGATGCTCCGTTCTTTTTGCAACGTATTTTTTTGTCTTTAGCGGAACATTCTTGTTCTCCATGAATGCAAAATATTCCGTCTCCGAAAATCTTAGAGCATAGTCATTTTTCTTAACACCTGAGTGTTTAAACCAAGTTGGTGAAACAAGCAGTATAACTTTTTTACTCTTTAGATGTGGCTGAAGTGACCCAAGTGCAACAGTGTGGAACAGCGTCTGGTTGAATGGTCCTCCGACTGTAACGAGTTTAACATCTGTATCCTTGAAGAAGTTCGTTGGATGGTACTGCGTCTTACGGCCGTGTCTGAACTCAGATGAGCCGAGCATGAGCACCGAATCTTTTTCAAGATTTCGCGACAATGCATTATACGACAAATCTTTATAAGTGTTATACCAAGTTCCAAACTGACCTGTATTGTCTTTAAGATCATTATTAGCACATATGAAATGCACAACCACTGTGAACATCGCCAGCAGCACGAGAGCTGCTACAAACGAATTTATCTTCTTCATCTTATCTTCGTTCCTGTCTTATTCCCCTAGAATCCTTGCTGAAACTGTTTCTATAATTTTGTTTGGTGTATCCATCTGCTCCCTTGTAAATTCAGATGGCGATAAAACAACTCCATATTCATCCTGAATATCTAACAAGAGGCTAACGTAATCGAGCGAATCAATTAAATCTTCCTCAAGCAAATTGATATCTGGGTTTTCCTTTACAATTTCATCTCCGCAAATATTCTCAATGATGTCTAATAGCTTATCTCTCATGATAATGTCCTCCTAATTTTAGCTATGTTTTAAATATTTTTTTAATTATTATTGCTTTTTCAATGTTTCTATTTTTCTTCTAATTCTTTAATTATGCGCTCAAAGCTTATTTACACCTACCTAGCCTTGACTCGAAAGTAAGATCCCTAGTCTTCCGGAGAAGATGAAGAATCCGAACATAACGAGGTGAAGCGTAATAAACCAAGATACTCCCATAAACCACTTATCTTTTTTATGCGCCTTATAGAATTTCGATTTCTTTTGGAATATCTCGCATGCAGATAATAACACTCCGTGATACAGACCGTAAACGATGTAGTTTAGCTCAAGCCCATGCCATACACCCATGACGAACATGTTAATCATGAAAGCAATTGAGGCAATTACTAGTTTATTCTTAATCTTGCGAGTTCTAACTAGTGCCATTGTGATTCTAGAGAAAAGAAAATCTCTAAACCAGAACGACAGTGTCATATGCCAGCGATTCCAAAATTCCTTGATATCTTTACTCACAAACGGAGCGTTGAAGTTTTCAGGCGTTCTGACTCCGAATATGTAGCTGGCTCCTATAGCCATATTGCTATATCCGGCAAAATCAAAGAACAGGTATACTCCGTATATATAGAAGTAAATCGCTATCGAGTACCATGTACCTCCGGTTCCAAAGTAATTCATAACCGTGTAGAAACATGCTGCAATTACCATCTTGTAAACCATGCCCTTGAGTATCTTATATATGCCTTCTCCTAAAAGCTCTAGATACTCATCTCTAGGAATGATTTTATCTATATCCTCGTCAAATCTTCTGCTTCTATCAATAGGACCAGATGTGATAGCTGGGAAAAACAGCAGTAGATATATGAAGTTCGAAGTCTTAAAGTCTTTTATAACTCCATCATATATCTCGATTACCATCTGAGTAGACTTGAACGTCATGTATGACAATCCTAAAAATGCAAAGATATGGTACTTATTACCAGTCAAACCTAGGATTTTATAAATTATGAGCGGAGCTAAACTCGCTAACAAAAATATCCTATACTGCCATGTTACCCTACCCTTCTTAGTTCTTAGCTCGAGATATATGCGTACAACAGCATATTCTATGACCGTGTACAGACCTAAATTGAAGAGAGCATTTAGATTGCTGCCCATCGACAGCCATACGAAAACAAATGTTACGAACATACCGTACCACTTGAGCGACTTCTCCCTGCAACCTAGATATATTGCAGGAATCGACAGACCCGCTAACCATATAAAGAAGCTATTGTCTGTAAAAAGCTGCATCTATACCAACTCCTCCAATTTCTTTCTATCTGCCTTACCGTTATTAGTAAGTGGCATCTTGTCTATAAACTTTACACGCTTTGGGACCATGTAGCTAGGCAAAAATGATTTTAACGTTTCACGCACATATTTTCTGCCACTATAGTCATCAGCAATGATATCCCCTTCTCTTACAACAAATGCTGTTAAGCTTTCAACCTTTCCCTCATGTCTCTTTGGAATAACCGCTGCAGCTGCTACTCCTTCTATATTAGTAAGGTTAGACTCAATATCCCCAAGCTCTATTCTATACCCATGCAGCTTAACCTGATGATCGATTCTGCCATCGCAGAATAGCATGCCTGACTCATCATAGTGACCAGTATCACCTGTTCTATAAGCCCTAACCATATCCTTAGGATTTTCACTAAGAGATCCGGCCTCAGCCATGAAGAACACTTTATCGGTTCTCTCCTTGTCCTTATAGTATCCTGAGCTTACTGAATCACCGACGATTATCATTTCACTGTTATCAGGATCAATTCTAATTTCAGTTCCCGGCTTAGGAAGCCCAATAGGAAGTGCACCCTCTCTAGCGATAACCTCATCTGTAATATCGACTTCTGTCACACATACGGTCGATTCAGTCGGTCCATATGTATTGATTACCTTAGCATGTGGAAATCTAGACCTTAGCTGCTTTGCCGTATCTTTTGTAAGAACCTCTCCGCAGAACAGGAACGCCTTGATGCTTCCAAAATTCTCCTCGCTAAAATCAGCTTCTCCTAGGCACATATCCGAAAAGGAAGGAGTAGATACCCAGTATTCGATATCGGACGATGCAATATACTTTAGCATCTCCGGCATATCCTGCTGTAATCCCTTATCTAGCGCAATGATTGTCGATCCAGTTGCGAGTCCAGTGTACAAATCCATTACAGATAGGTCAAAAGAAAAAGGAGCTTGATTTAAAAATCTAGTAGCCTCTGGAATTCCGCCTGAAAGTGTAACTGACCATTTTAAGTAGTTGTTAAGCGCATCAGCTGGTATTTTAACGCCTTTAGGCTTTCCTGTGCTTCCAGATGTAAATATTATGTAATACGTCTCATCACCTGACACAGGCTCGTTATCTTCATAAGAGGTGTCACTTTCAAGAATAGTATCGAGTTTTTCTCTGCCCACAATCTCGTACTTATCGTCTATATCAATCATCTCTTCGTGCTGGACAACTATTACAATCTCATTATCTATAGCTGATGCAATATCGCTCACCCTCTCCCTAGGGTTGCCTATATCTACTGGACAATACGCATGACCCGATCTCACGCATGCGAGAAAAGCAACGAGCATATCCGGATGCTTATGTCCATAGACCATAATAGGTTCGCGATTTCCCTCTAGTCTATTCGATATGTAGCTAGCAAGTGCTGATGACTTTTTCCAAAGTTCGCCATATGTCATCTTGCCATCTCTCGAGCTAAACACCAAGCGATCAGGTGTTTCTATAGCAGTGCTCTTAATCTTTGCTATGATATCCATATCGTACCTCCATTACTCCTTTGTTATTATAAATTTTATATAAATCGCATTAAATGACTGGGAAGAAATTATTAAATAAAAATTAAGATTGGAATTTCTTGGTTTTTATACTTATACAATGCTTGTTATCATTAAAAAATGAGATGCAATACAGCACCCCATTTTGGTCAGCAATGTTCGAATGCTCTTGCCGGCATCATTCTATTTCTTAACGATTTTAGCGTATAGAAGTTTCGATTCGAGATCTATTTCTTTGACGTGTTCACCAAGTGACTCTCCAGTTAACTTCTTGTACTCTGTCTCCGAATTAACGCCCTTCTCCTTGAGAATCCCCTTCTCAGCTTTATCTATCTCGGTCTTACTTACTGATACCCGTTTTTTCTCTGCGATGGCATGGAGCACTAGCTTGGCTTTAACATTCGCTTTTGCCATCTCTTCAACCTGTTTATCAAACTGGGGCTGTGTCAAATCCGCTTCTTTGAGATATTCAGCCATGGTCATATCATATTCTTTGATGCGCTTCTGATACTGATTCTTAATGTTATTAATTTCTCTTGATAACTGAACCTTTGGGTATTTGATCACCCTTGTATTCTTAACAAGCGCTTGCCACTCTTGCTCCGTGAGCGTCTTCTCCTTTGGCATTCTGAATTCTACATACTTCTCGGAGTTAATGAGATCGTATCCTGTGTATCTGGTAACGGTGAACATAAATAATGCGACATCTATGATGATAAAGATAAGTAATCCGATAAGAAGCTTCTGCTTACGAGTGTATCTCTTATGCGGGCTATTACCTTTAGATGACGACATCGTCACTTACCTCCTCGTTGATCTCTTTAAACTTATCGCTATTTAATAGAGACTGTCCGCCGAGCTTGTAATCAGCCTCTACAGAGCCATCGATAATCTCATATTTCTGAGAGTTATCCGGCGTAACTAGACCGTATATGTCTTTTCCCAGAACAGAAGATACTCTTATCTGCTTAGGCGTTCCATCTATAACATACTCAGTCTTGCCATCAGTCATCACTGAATCCCACTCATCAGAATCACTATTCCTGTATTCAATCCTATAGTTGTCTACTCTGCCACTTGCAGGTGTAAACTTCACGCTTGTCTTTCCACCCTTCACGCTTGTTACTACTTTAGATGGTTCAAGGTCATTGGAATTAAGGATATCTTCATCACCTATTTGAAACGGTATAACCTCGGTATAACCAATGTAATCGCCCTTTCCTTTGACTAGCGCATATGCTGTCCCAGTATTAACATTATCAATATAGGAAACGGTATAATCTTTATTTAACGTTAGTGATTTTCCATTATCAGTGAGATTAACATTGATTGTAACAGGACTGCCCGTGTACTTAAGCATGTCATTAGATGCCTCTGCGTTAAGACCCGGATTGCCTGCTTTTGTGGCTTTCTTATCCACATACATAACGTCATAATCCACTTTACCCTTTATACCATTCACTCTTCCAGTGCTTGTAAATTGCCACATCGTATAGTCAGATGACGCAGAGAGATTGCTCGCGTAATGAGCAACCCAGACCTCGTTTGAGTTATTCACAAGACTTGTAGTATCCACTCCAGTAGTACTTCCTGCGAGAGATGTTGAAAGATAAATCGAAGCAGGGTATCCCTGTGATCGGCAGTAGGACAAAAAAGCATCCGCAACTGCGGTCATTCGCTTCTTTGCGTACTCACTTCCATTTGCACGCCAAGAAGTATAGGCATTGTCAAACCTGCCATCAGAAAATTCTAGGTCCATGACGAGCGGTAGCTCTAGATCATACTTCTTGGCAAGTGAAACTAGCTTCTTAGCTTCAGCAACAGCTTCATCTTCATTTGTGGCTTGCGAATACCAATATACGCCTCGTGCGATGCCTGCTGCCTTTGCTCCTTCCATGTTCACATCGAATTTAGAATCCGTCTTCAAATCAAAATTCGACGATGTAGTGGCTCCAGCTCTAATAAATGCATAGTTTACTCCATCATCCTTTACGGCATTCCAATCGATACTACCTTGCCATTCGGAAACATCGATGCCGAGAAATTCATAATAACCCTCTCTATCCGGCGGTGTGCTTGGTAGTGAAGTGCCTGCAAACACCGAACTTGAAGCAAAAAACACCAACAGAAATAAAGCCACTATCAAGGCAGCTATACGGGCTAGAATAGTAGGCTTATAATTTTTATCTATCAACTTATCTTCTTTGGCGTTTAAGTTCATTAAAGTCTCTCTTTATATATCTATTTTATGCATCACTTGAATTAACAGCCTGCAAATAATGAAAACCTTGAAAAATAAATGCGGGTGATGAACACCCACATAAGCTTTTAATTTATTATAACATAATCTTTATTTGTACTGTGTGAAAAGTCTATGCAAATACTGTAATATTTATTTTAAAATAAAAATTTTGATTCGAAAGTGCACTATTATTCTTTTAGATATATACTCAATCAGAACTGCAGTTCACCATTATTTAAGGTATCCACCTCGCTTTATTTTCTCTATAAAATCGTTTACTATGCCGGCTGTAAGTCCCCATATATTTCTACCATCAGGCTGGTAGAAATATATGGTTCTATAGCTGGAATCCCAGTCGTAGGCTTTCCCTCCTTCGATTCTGTCATAGGGAAAGCCTTCGACTGGTACGCTCCTCATCGCTACGTCATAGCGTTCTGGCTGATTCTCTAAAAAGAACGCAAGCGGCACCGTAAAAACCTCTGCCACTTCATCAGAAGAGAAAGTATAGTCATAGTCCCTGAGCAGCCCAACAACAGGCTGCAAGGTGCCGCCCGAGTATATATTCACTATATCGAGGTCGTCCAGAACTTCGATGCTAGATGTGGCGATGAGGAGCTCCTCGCTCGCCTCCCTGATTGCAGTATGCGTAGGAGGCTCACCCTCCATGGTGCTGCCGCCAGGAAAGCATATCTCACCTGGCTGCCGCCTCAGATTTCTGGCGCGCACCTCAAACAATACCGATAGCCCGTGCGGAGTCTCTATTATAGGTATCAGTACACCGAAGCTCTTAGCGGTAGACTCCGCCCCAGGATCATCAATTAATGCTTTTTTTAATCTCTCTATTTCATTCATACTCAGATTCTATTTATCTTTCTTTTATTTCAGCTAGTCACATGTTTTGAACTTTCGTTCCTGTATATGCTATTTAAGCAATTATATATTCATCCATTTAGGATAACAACTCAATCTGATTTTTTCACTACTTGTAAAAGAGGCGAAGCAGCGCTGCTGCTTCGCCTCATATTTTCTAAAATCTACACTGCGATTAGTTCTCTTCTATAAATCTTAGAAGCTCCTCTGCACCCTTAACGATGCTCTCTCTATCCTCTGGATCTCTACCGAGGTGAGTGTATACCTCTCCGATAAACACGCCGTTATCCTTTAGGCACTCATACACCTTATCGATAATTGGGTCGCAGATTTCTTGCTGCTGCATAGGACCGAATGGGTTAGCAAAGTAGGTGGTAGATAGCCCAACTTCCTGAGTAGTGCCTTTCGCCATTCTCTTACCCTCAACAAATACAGTCTTTGCATCATCGAGGTTTTCGAATTCATGCAGTCCGAGATCCTCATCATAGTTATTTGCATAAGCAAATAAATCTACGTGGTGATTATCTGTAACTACTGAGTAAGGTGCTGCTGGCGTAATAACTCTCGCATTTGATAAATCCGGGTTAAAGAATATAGACCTATTCATATCACGATAAGGTGTACCTGGATCGAGATCATCGAGTCTCACAAACGCACCTATTTCAGTACCCTTTGCGTATACCGTACCATCTTCAACATGGAATGTTCCCATGTCGTCAAACACGATTTCTATATTTTTAATCTTCTCATTGCCAAGCGACTTTAGAGCTTCAATAGTTTCAGACTTACCAGCTCCTGAGTCTCCCATGAGGCATATGCCCTTGCTCTTTCCATTCTTGAGAGTAATATTTACAAACGCACCGTGAATTGGCAACCACCCCTTCCGCATCATCGCAACGTTATGGAGTGTGAGGACGGTCTTCTTCATGTATCCGAAGTAAGAGATTTTCTCGTTATATGTAACCGATCCTACCCAGATATTCTCCTCTTCATCGTGGTAGAAGGTGCATGCATTCTTGCCATCATCGTTACCGAAAATCAGCACACAGTCAGGTTTCTTTGAAGCCTCCTTCTTGGATGCAAGCTCAAACAGGTTAGCTAGCGACACTCCATTTGACATAAAATCTCTGTGGAAGTAAACGAAAACTGTGAGGTCTCCAACCTTGGCTGGGAAACAGAAGAATTCATCACTATTTCCCTTAAATGTATCTAGCGGATTCTCATATACCTGCTGAAATGCCCACTCACGTTTGTTCGACTTAGGATGCAGAATCATCGGTGTACGAAGCATAATCGAGTCTATGAACTTAACCTTTCTCAAGGACTCATAGCGAGCACCTAGCTTAAACGATTCATTTTTATATAGGGACAGAGCCGCATTAGTTCCTGCAGGCTGCTGACGATATATCTTGTTTGCACGACCCATAAGAGTTTCTTCGATGCGTCTATATGTAGCCATAATAAGCTGGTTATGAGAAGAATCAGCATGTACAAATGTTGTTGAGCTCGATTCTCTTCTTCTATCTGTTGTAACCGAATACCTCTCGTGAGCCTTCCAGAAGTCATACATGCCTTCGACGAACGAAAGTGCTGACGTTCTATCTTCGATATAAGGTGATTCAATCTCGTCTGCAGAAAAAACTAATGTCTGACGTGCAAATGTAGATAGCGCCTCGATAGCCGTCTGTAGCGACTTACCCTGCGTTGCCCAATTATAAAGCTTTGAATCAGTCTCTTCGAGATGAGCTATATAACTCTGCATAAACACTTTGAATTCTTTAGACTTAATAACCTCTAGACTAGTCTCTGGGTATACTAAATCGAAGTTCAAAATGACTTCATTATCGTTTAGATAAATTCTATCTTTCATTACTACACCTTTTTCTAAAAAATTTTTATCAATACAATGACTTAACTACATCTAACTGTAGCATTTTTTGTAAATTCTTTCAATACGTATGTATTATTTTTATTGATTTCTAACAAATTTTAATCGATTTTTCTCGACGAAAGTATGTCTTTTATGTCAGCTATACTAAATTTGTATGCGGTATTGCAGAAATAGCACTTAACCTCGATATCCTCACCATCATTCACGATATCCTGTAGATCCTTATCGCTAATTGCAGCTAACGCTCGCTTTACTTTCTCCTTGGAGCAGTCACAGTAGAACTCAACGTCGTGTCTCTCCGTGAACTCTATATCCACACCTTCGAATATGTACGAGAGCATATCTTCAGGAGTCATACCCTTCTCCATCATAGCTGTTACAGGTTCCAGGTTAGCTAACTTCTTCTCCAGGAGTTCAATCACATCCTCAGGAGCATCAGGTAAGAGCTGCAATATGAACCCTCCAGCATGCTTAACGCTGCTATCTGTGTCTACCATAACCCCTAGACCAACTGCTGATGGTAGCTGTTCCGACACTGTAAAGTAGTATGCGAGATCTTCCGCAACCTCTCCAGTTTGAATCTCAACCTGACCGCTATACGGCTCCTTTAATCCGAGGTCGTAGCTAACTGTTAAAAGGCCTCTTCCTACTGCCGCACCGACATCGAGCTTCCCGGCATACTTGCGCGGTATATCAACATTTGGATTTCCTGGAAATCCCTTGACATGACCATGGCTATCCGCCGTGACGGTTATATATCCCGCAGGACCATCACCCTTGAGAGAAATCGTCACTATATCCTTATCACCCTTCATCATGCTGCCCATTATGGCTCCTGCTGATAGCAGTCTACCTAGGGCTGCCGTCACTACGGGCAGTGTTTTATGACGCTCTCTTGCTTCAGCCACGAGATGAGTAGAGCTAATAGCGAAAGCTCTAACACTATCATTTGCAAGGCTCGCCCTTACTATATAGTCCTTATTATCCATCTTTTCTCCTATTGTCTATTCATTAAACTTAGAACCATCAATCACTAATTTGATTGGCTGAGTTCTAAAGTATCCTCTTCTTTTTAAACACGTATACAAGACCCAGTACTACACTTAAACAGAGTATAGATACGTATATGTATCCAAAACGCCACCCGAATTCTGGTAGCTTCAGATTCATACCGTACCATCCCGTAATGAGTGTTAGCGGTGCAAATATACTGGTCACGACAGTAAAGAACTTCATCAAGTTATTCTGTTCTATATCTATCTGCGCTTGATACATCTCGCTGACGTGATTGAGATATTCTTGAACCCTAAGTATAAAACTATAGAGCTTGTCAAATCTCTTATCTAAGTATGAAAATGTTTTATCCAGCTCTGCTAAATCATCTGTAAGAAGCTCCATCCTTTCATAATATTGCTTCTTGAACATGATTTCCTTTCGCCTAACCACAATTTGTTTGAGCCCTGCTTTATCAGGTCTAGCGCCTCCAAATAGTTCTTCCTCCATGTCGACAATAATCGACTCGAGATTTTCAAGCTCATATATGTCATCCGATGAATACTCTAACATCAATTCGAGCAGTTCATCGCGCGGGTCTTTGCTGTTAACCTTTGATACACATTCTATAAGCTTTGCATCTTCCGTTATAAGAACGCATTCATTCCGAGATGTGATTATAAGTGCTGAATTGTCATCTTCAGTGCGAAATCCTAAAATGAGTTCATCAGCAATGCCTCGGAACGCATACTCCCTAAGTGCTCTAATTTTCTCGTTAGATTTTTCATCCAGCGATTCTAAAAAGTCTCGTTTTTCTTCATGTGAACTTATTAATCTAATCATCTTTACTCCTCTTTATACCGCTGTATTATACCATAAGTATTGGAAAATTAACTAATTAAGGATATAATCATAAGTTGTAAATCTCATATTCTTATGGATTTCGGAGGAATTATGAACACAAAAGAAATTGTCTCGAGACTAGAATATAAATTGCTAAAAGGATCCCTTGACCAAGCCGTAACAGGTATCTGTTTCGACAGCAGAAAAGTAAAGCCCGGCGATGTGTTTGTATGCATTCGCGGCGCATCATTTGACTCTCACGATGCACTTCTAGATATCGATAGCTGCAATCCTGCCCTCATCATAGTAGATGAGAGCTGCGAGCTTGACCTATCAGCTGTAAGCTCAACTGTAATTGCAACATCGGATACAAGACATGCTAAAGCTGTGGTTTCAGCTGCATTTTATGGTTATCCAGCGGAAAAGCTCAAGATGGTCGGCGTTACTGGATCAAAGGGCAAGACTACTGTTACAACGATGATTATGGCTTCGTTAAGAGAAGCTGGCTATATAGCGGCATCAATAGGCTCAAATGGAGTGAACTTAGGCGATGAAGTTCTAGAAGTTGCCAACACAACACCTGATTCTGACCAGATGCAGAGATTCCTTTCTATAATGGTATCAAAAGGTATAGAGTACGCTGTTCTCGAGTGCTCATCACAAGGTCTTATGCAGCATAGAACTGATATGATTAATTTTGATGTCGGTGTATTTCTCAATATTCAGCATGGAGATCATGTTGGAACAGATGAACACCCTACCTTTGAAAACTATGCATATTGTAAAAGTCTTCTGCTACAGCAGTGTAATACAGGCATCGTTAATCTGGATGATGAAAATATTGATTTCATTGTAAAAAATGCAACATGTAATCTAATTACTGTCGGTCATGATGGAATACATAAGAAAACGGACAAACTCGGAAGCAGACCAGATTATGTAATCTCAGAACCCCACACCAAGGAATGCAGCGGATTTATCGGTGAAGAGTTCAAACTTTCAGGCAAGCTTAATGACACCGTATTTGTAAACATGCCCGGTGAGTTCGTTCCGCTAAATGGCGCAGCTACAATCGCTACCATAGATGCTCTCGGAATACCTACAGATGCAGCGAAAAAAGCTCTTTCTCATATCCATATTAATGGCAGAGTTGATATGATCTACCGTACAGAAGACCTAAGTGTATGCATTGACTCTGCTCATACAAGAGAGAGCACGAGAGCTGTTCTCGAAGCACTTAGAGCATATAATCCTAAGAGGCTCGTATGCGTATTTGGCGCTGGTGGAAACAGAGATATTGAGAGAAGAATCGGAATGGGTGAATCATCTGGAAAATATGCCGACTTCTCCATTATTACTACTGAGCACAACAGGTTTGAACCTTTTGAGACTATACTTGAAGGTGTTAAGTCTGGGCTTGAGCCAACCGGTGGAAAGTACATGGTTATAGAGAATAGACCAGAGGCTATACACTATGCGATTACTCAGTCCGAGCCGGGCGACCTCGTCGCTATCATCGGTCTAGGTGATGATAAATATCAACACATTAACGGCGTCAACGTTCCTCAAGATGACGACAAGTGTGCTAGAAAAGCGATTAAAGAGTGGGAAGAAAATAAAACAAAGTAGATATATAAAGTAAGCAGTGGGTAGCTTTGCTGACCACTGCTTTAATTGAATTACACTTAGCGATATGAATACACTGTGTTCATATTTTTCTTAGAAAACTAAACAACCTGGCTAAGTCGAAAATCGATAGCCAGGTTGCACTATAAGTCCATATTAAAATTAGTTGAGAACCTCTACTCCATCGAAGTTAACCCCAATCATCTCTTCTAGCTCAGCACTGATGCTAATTACGAAGTCGATGCCATAATCCTTTGAGATATCCTTAATCTTTGAAAGGAAGCTTGGAAGCATATCTAGAGAGAAATCAGCATGTCTCATGATACCGTCCAAGAATATTGTCTGGATGTCATTGTCCGAACTGATGATACCGAATAAAAATCCGATATACTCATCCTCATTAGTTATGTGAACAAAATCCTCCATGCAGATTACGCGAATCTTGTAGTCTAAATCATAGATAAGTCTGGAATTTTTGTTAATAAATACGGTGCTACCCTTGGTCTCCTCGACACTTGCATTAGCTAGCTCGATCATCTTCTTGGTCTTGCCCTTACCCTTATGTCCTACCAGTAATTTAACCATGGAATCATCCTCCTTTATTTTCTTTTTTTGATTATACAATACCCGAATTTGTATATCAACAAATCCGGGTATCGAATTTACTTAGTATTTAAAACTAGTCGCTATTTTGCTTCTGCAGCCTTCTCAGCATCGAGCTTCTTAACAACTTCATCGATTCTGTGTGCAACCTCGATAAAGTCTTCCTCGACGAAGCCTCTTGTTGTCATCGGCGCTGTACCGACTCTAACACCACTAGTCTGCATTGGAGAACGCTTCTCGTTAGGAACACAGTTCTTATTAAGAGTTATACCAACCTCATCGCATGCATTCTGGAGATCCTTACCAGAGAATGCTTTGTCTGAGAGATCGATAAGGAATACGTGGTTATCTGTTCCTCCAGTAACAATAGTATATCCCAGCTTGAGCATTTCATCAGCAAATACTGCGCAGTTCTTTACAACCTGTGCCGCATAGTCCTTGAATTCAGGTCTTAATGCCTCTTCGGCACAAACAGCTTTTCCAGCGATGATGTGCTCGAGCGGACCACCCTGTGCAAATGGGAATACTGCGCTATCGATTTTCTTAGCGAGCTCTTCCCTGCAGAAAATCATTCCGCCTCTTGGTCCCCTAAGTGTCTTATGAGTTGTTGTTGTGATGATATCAGCATATCCAAATGGGGATGGATGTACTCCACCAGCAACGAGACCAGCAATATGAGCCATGTCTACCATGAATAGAGCATCAACGCTCTTTGCAATCTCAGCGAATTTCTCAAAATCGATGATTCTTGAGTAAGCACTAGCACCAGTGAGTATCAGCTTAGGCTGAAGCTCCTTCGCCTTCTTCTCTAGGTCTTCCATATCTATGAAGCCATTATCATCTACGTTGTAGAAATGAACGTCAAAGAACTTACCGCTAAAATTAACTGATGAACCGTGAGTTAGATGTCCACCGTTGTCCAGGTTGAGTGAAAGGATTGTATCACCTGGCTCTAGTACTGCGTTATAAGCAGCAAAGTTAGCCTGTGAACCACTGTGAGGCTGCACATTTACGTGATAATCTGTGTTGAATACCTCTCTCCACTTATCGCAGCAGTATTCCTCGAGTTCATCAACGTATCTTGTTCCGCCGTAGTATCTTCCCTTGTTTCCGGAATGTCTATCAACTGGCTTTGCAGGATATCCTTCTGCATACTTCCAGGATAGACAGCTTCCGCAAGCAGCAAGAACTGCTTCTGAACAGTAGTTCTCTGATGCGATTAGCTCCACGTTGTTCTTCTGTCTGTTGTACTCCTTCTCAACTAGAGCAGCAACTGTAGGAGATGTCTTTGCAATTTCAGCGATATTCTCTAAGTTGTATCTGCTGTCATCGTAGCCATTTCTGTCAAACATTAATTTTCCCGTCCTTTCGATTGAAAAAAATTCTTATATCTCCAATAAGATATATGGATCCTAAAAAGAGCATCACGTCTGCACCAGACGACAGTGCCCTATCAAAGGCTGTTTCTTCATCGCTGATAGCTGTCACAGCGATATTTTCATCTTCGAGTAATTTCTTTAGTTCCTCTGCTTTTAGAGCTCTTTGACTAACAGGTTCAGTTACAATAACCTCGTTAGCACCTACTGCAGTAAGTCCTGAGCGAAGTATCTCAGTCATAGCCTGATACTCCTTATCTCCAAAGCACCCGAAGACCGTAAGTATTCTCTTGTTCTTGAATATAGTTCCCCTAAGCTCTTTAAGCGTCTCCATGGCTGCTTTAAGACCTTGAGGATTGTGCGAACCGTCTATAACTATGTATGGATCGCTTTCGAGAATCTCAAAGCGTCCCATATTTCTTGCACTTGCCAGGCCTTCTCTCATCTCTAATTCATCGATATCTATTAGCCTGCGATCCCGCATACTCTTTACGGCAAGTAGTGCAGTTATGGCGTTTCGAACCTGATGTTCACCGATGAGACCTATCTTCACACCATCAATTTTGATTTGATCACTCTCATCGCAGAATTTAAAATCGAATTCCATAAGTTCAGAATAATCATTTATTCTATATTTAGCAAGAGAAGCATCGATAAATTTTGCATTCTTTTCCTTAGCTACATACGTAATTATATTTTTAACTTCGAGCTCTGGTGATTCAGATATAACTGGAACACCTTCCTTGATAATTCCGGCCTTCGCTTCTGCAATCTTAGGAAGTGTATCACCGAGCATATCAACGTGATCAAAACCTATCTGTGTAATCACTGTCACCAGCGGCTTTGAAATGACATTTGTCATATCCATCTTGCCACCAATCCCGGTTTCCAGGATCACTATATCGGGTGATTGCTCCTTAAAATACAGAAAAGCCGTAGATGTTAATATCTCAAACTCAGAGAAGTATCCAAACCCCTCGTCATTTACTTGTTCCGCAAAGGACATCACATATGTAGCAATCCTACAGAAATCGTCATCACTGATATAGTTCCTGTCTATATCAAAACGCTCATTGTACTCCATAACGTGAGGAGACGTGAACACTCCCACAGAGTAACCAGCCGCACGCAGCATAGATGCTATAAACTGGCATACGGATCCTTTACCATTCGTACCTGCAACATGGACAAATTTTAAGTCCTCTTCAGGGTTATCTAATAACTCTAGAAGCCTTTTCATCCGTGAAAGTCCAATCGGACCTCTCTTTGCTGTCATTTCCCAAATGCGCCGTATAACCGCCTCACTCGCTTTATTTGGCACTTGATTCACCCATGGACTCAAGTCTCTTGATAACTGTTTCTAGCATCTCACGGTACTTGTCGCCCTTCTGTTTCTCTTCTTCAACCACTGATGCTGGAGCCTTTGCAACAAAACCTTGGTTAGAGAGCTTCTTAAGGACACGAGCAACCTCGCCCTCGAGTCTCTTCTTCTCCTTCTCTAGTCTCTCGCGCTCTGCTTCGAAATCAACCAGATCAGCTAGCGGAATCAAGAGCTCTCCTCCAGTGAATACCGCTGAAACTACTCCATCTGGAGTTTCGCTATCAGTTCCTTCAACTGTTATATCTACAACATTAGCAATCTTCTTAATGTGGGCAGAAATCGCTTCAACTGTATCCTTAAGCGCATCCGTCTTTACGATCAGATTAAGCTTGCGACTAGGTGCAGCATCTACTTCTGTTCTAGCATTTCTAATCGCTTTGATGATTTCTTTAGCAGTCTCAATTCTCGAAACTGATTCAGAATATGTCTTTCTTTCGTCATAAATCGGCCAAGATGAAGTGATTAGCAAGTTATCTTCGTCATTCGAATCGTCTACTTCTGCTGGTAAATACCCCCTTATTTCCTCTGTAATAAACGGCATAAATGGGTGGAGTAATTTAAGTAAATCCTTGAGGACGCTCTGGAGAACGAATCTTGCAGTTGCCTTATCCTCTTCATCATCACTCCATAGTCTCGCTTTAACAAGCTCAATATACCAGTCGCAGTACTCATCCCAGATGAGTTCATAAACCTTCTGACCAGCAAGTCCTAGTTCAAACTTCTCCAGTGAATTTGTGATATCAGCAGTAGCTTCATTTACGCGGGAGATGATCCACTTATCCTCATCTCTAAGCATTAAATTCTCAGAAGCTGCCATCGGTAATAAATTGCCTTCATCATCTAGAAGATTCATAATGGTAAATCTTGATGCGTTCCAAAGCTTGTTAGCAAAATTACGCGAGGACTCGAGTCTATCCCAGATAAATCTCGTATCGTTACCAGGTGTAATACCTGTAATGAGCATAAACCTTAGCGCATCTGCACCAACCTTATCGATTACCTCAAGTGGATCAATTCCGTTGCCAAGCGACTTGCTCATCTTTCTACCCTGTTCATCACGAACGAGTCCATGTAAGAATATATATTCAAAAGGTTGTTCCCCAATAGCTTCGCACCCAGAGAATACCATTCTGATAACCCAGAAGAACAGAATGTCGTATCCCGTAACCATTACTGAATTAGGATAGAAGTAATCGAGTTCCGGCGTCTTATCAGGCCATCCTAGTGTAGAGAAAGGCCATAGCCCAGAGCTGAACCATGTATCTAACACATCTTCATCCTGGTGTAGGTGAGTGCATCCGCATTTAGGGCATGCACTTGGCATAGTGCGGCTTACGACGATTTCTCCGCAGTCATCGCAGTAGTATGCAGGTATTCTGTGACCCCACCATAGCTGCCTCGATATGCACCAGTCATGAATATCATTTAGCCAATTTAGGTAAATCTTCTCAAATCTCTCAGGAACGTGCTTTAGCTTTCCAGATTTTGCAACCTCTACCGCTGGTTTAGCGAGATCCTCCATCTTGACGAACCATTGGTCTGAAAGCTTTGGTTCAATGGCATTGTGACATCTATAGCACTTTCCTACCGGAATAGTAAGCTCTTCAATCTTAACCAGGAAACCACCTTCTTCAAGATCATGCACCCATGCCTTACGGCACTCATATCTATCCATACCCTCGTATTTGCCAGCTAGTTCATTCATCGTGGCATCATCATTCATGCAGGACATAATCTCTAGATTATGTCTCTGACCTACGAGAAAATCGTTAGCATCATGAGCAGGTGTAATCTTTACAGCACCAGTACCCTTATCTGGATCTGGATACTCATCCGCAATAACCGGAATCTCTCTATTCAAAATAGGTAAAATTACAGTCTTTCCTACTAAATCCCTATATCTATCGTCTTCAGGGCTCACGGCAATCGCAACGTCGCCAAACATAGTCTCCGGCCTAGATGTCGCAACGGTGATTCCCTCTCCACCGTCCTTTGCAGGGTAACGGAAGTACCAGTACTTACCATGCTCATCCTCATGTTCTACTTCAGCATCTGAAAGGGATGTCATGCAGTCAGGGCACCAATTAACAAGTCTATTGCCCTTATATATCATGCCTTTATCATACAGTCTGATAAATAGCTCTGTAACAGCCTTGTTGCAGCCCTCATCCATCGTAAAACGTTCTCTGCGCCAATCACATGAATCTCCTAGCTTGCGGCACTGTTTCGTAATCCTGCCGCCATACTCTTCTTTCCACTTCCATGCGCGCTTAAGGAACGCCTCTCTACCTATGTCCTTCTTATCCTTACCAGTTTCTTCACGAAGAGCATTGTTGACCTTAACCTCTGTTGCGATACTTGCATGATCGCTGCCAGGTAGCCAGAGTGCACTATATCCCTGCATTCTCCTCCATCTGATGAGGATATCCTGAAGCGTCTGGTCAAGAGCATGTCCCATATGAAGTTGCCCTGTGATATTTGGTGGTGGCATTACTATGCAGTATGGTTTCTTATCCCTGTCTACCTCTGCATTAAAAGAGCCGTGCTCCTCCCACATCTCATAAATACGATCTTCAAAACTCTTTGGATCGTATGTCTTAGCAAGATTTCTACCCATTTTTTACTCCTAAATTCCTATTATCGTTAATCTATCTCAGCAGCCAAATAGTCTCAGCTACAGAATAATCTTCTCTACATTAAGTGCACTATTTTTCTATTCCTCAGAAAAAACCTCATGCCTGATGTTTTCCATCATATTATCGACATCGGCGAGAATCTCCGAGCAAATTTTGAGCTTATTCTGAAGATCATCGCTCAGCGCACCTTCATTCTTATACTTTAGCTCATGTTCCAGACTTGCCCATGTATCCATAGCGATGCTCCGGAACTGCATTTCAACTGGAATCGATACTTTTTTGCTAACAAGAAATATCGGTACCTCTATAACAACGTGTAGGCTTCTATACCCGCTTTCCTTTGGATTTGAACTGTAGTCTTTAATCCTGATGAGCTTTATATCCTCTTGTTTCAGCAATAAACTTGATAGCCTATATATATCGTTTCGATAGTTGCAGACGACTCTAACACCCGCTATATCGTAAATCTGCTTTCTAATCTCAGATATGTTATTAAGCGGATCCTCTATCCCATATCTCTCTGCCTTTTCAAATAAGCTGTTAACAGACTTTAGTCTATATTGAATATGGTGGATAGGACCATGATCATCTTGCTGCTTGAAGTCATCATCTAAAATCTCCAGCTTAGTGGAAATCTCTTTTATCGCCGCCTCGTACTCTAGCCTTATATCAGTGATTTCCTGAAAAAAGGCTTCCTTATCTCGCACAAGCTCCAGCTTGTTTTTGCTCAGTCTTTCAGGATTAAGTATCTCATTAGTAATATTCATTCCACCTTATGCCCTTCAAAACTACCGGTCAAACACGACCTTATAAATATATTATGTTTAGGCACGTTCCGCCGCTTTTACGACGTTGCGAAGTAACAAAGCGGTTGTAACTGTACCTACTCCACCTGGAACAGGAGAGTAGCTTAGCGACTTAGGCATGTCTTCAGCCTCCAATGCGCCAGAGTCAAAGTCCCCAGCAAGCTTTCCATCCTTGCCTGTACCGGTGCCGACATCTATGATTATCTGCCCATCATGGAATAACTCAGGACTGTATGACTCAATCTGACCTGTTGCAAGTACAACGACATCTGCTCTTTCACAAGCTTCTCTGAGATTCTCATCAGTAGTTCTCGTGTGACAAACTGTAACAGTAGCATTTGCATTCATCATCATCAGCATAAGCGGTTTTCCAACTCTCATGCTTCTACCAACAATCGTTACTTGCTTTCCCTTTAGGTCAACCTCATAAAATTTTAGTATCTCCATGCAGGACTCCGCTGTGCATGCGTAAAATGCATTAGGATCATTTGCAAAAAGATTTGCATAGGAAGCATCTGTAATAGCATCTATATCCTTTGCTGGGTCAAGAAGCGCGCGCAGACGTTCTCCGTCAATTCCTTTCGGAAAAGGCATAAGCATGATAATACCGTCGATATTATCATCGTTATTTAGCCTTACGAGCTCCTCCTCGGCGTCACTCTGAGACACAGCTTCATCTAGCACAACTGACTCACAGTCTATTCCATATTTGCCAGCTCTCTTGATAATAGCGCCCTCATAGTATTTCTCTCCGTCATCGTCACCAATTCTAAAAGTGGCGATCTTTGGTGTATTACCAGCTTTCGTCAGCAGTTCAACTCTTGAAATAATATCCTGATCTATCGCATCCCTAACGGGAGCTCCTTTTAACAATGTATGCATATCTGATGTTTCCTCCGCATTTTTAACGTGTAAAACCATTTAATATTATAGCATAATGACAAAAGAATTAGTATATTCTTTAAGCTAAACAACAAAAGTGTTATCGCATAAAATATACGATAACACTCATTATTGCAATTAATTAAAAATATCATAAGCACTAATATACTCGTAAACCCCCGTGCTATTTACTATTTAGCGCTGCTTTTGCAAGTGCATCAGCCATGTCGTTATACTTATCTCCCGAATGTCCTTTTACTTTCACGAAATTGATTCTCATATTCTTTCGGCATTCACGTATATAACTTTTGTAAGCCTTTGTCATATCGAGATTTGCCTTCCACTCATCATCAGCCCATTTGCCTACGCCGAGATAGTCATGGTAAATGACCACTGAATCGATTCCCTGCTTCTTACAGTACTCAATTGCAAGCTCAGCACCTTTGATTTCGCCAGCGACATTTCTTAGTTTGCCACCTACGTCATCTGTATAGAGCTTGCTTAGCTCTACAGTCTTTCCATCTAGAAGGATTACCGCACCAGAGGCGTAGTTACCCGTTGCTACATCATAACTGCCATCGACATACGCCTTTACAGCATAACCAGCTTCTAGTGGTGTGGATGCGTTTTCTTCATGTGCATATATATCAGGATTCAGTTTCATGCTTTCAAGCACTTCTGGGCCTACAAAGTTCTCTGCTTCGCTGAGTCTTGCAAATCCCTTATACTCAGAATTTGGATATCCGTCAACCTGCAGCTTGCACTCGTCCCAAGTACCATAGATGCCCGGAACCCTTCCTACCTTTACCGCATAAAACTTTTTCTTTGCCACCTTACTATCCTCGCTTGCCTTGAACTTTTTGAGAAATGATTTGCGATGAATCGGAGAGATTCCAAGAGCACGTAGGCCATCATAATGAGCAGCCGTTCCGTATCCTTTGTTGCCGGCAAACCCATATCCTGGGTATTCACCTTCAATCTCCTTCATAAACGAATCTCTCGCAACTTTTGCAACTATAGATGCTGCTGCAATAGAGTAGCATGTAGCATCGCCCTTTATAATCGGTTTTTGTGGTATTCCCTCAGCCTCAAGGTCAACCGCATCAACTAACAGCATCTCTATTTTCTCACCCTCAGGAAGTTTATTTTGAACTTCCTTTATCGCTCTATGCATAGCAAGTTTTGTAGCATTAAGTATATTAATTTCGTCGATTTCCTTCGCGGTTGCGACACCAATCCCATATGCTATAGCACATTCACAGATTTTCTGGCTAAGCATCTCTCTCTGCTTTTCGGTCACCTTCTTGGAATCATCAACTCCAGGCACTCTAAAATCCTCTGGTAGCACCACGCAGGCTGCATAAACCGGACCTGCTAGCGGTCCTCGCCCAACCTCATCTATGCCCGCTATATTCTTGACACCTGATTTGCGGAGCTCATCTTCAATCTGAAGCAGCTCCTGCATCCTCATTATCTTCTTTTCTTCACGCTCTTGCTTCGTCATAGTTAGATACTCTTCTCGTACATATGTTTATACCATAACAACATGCCATTTTATTTAAGCACTGGTCGTTCTAGTGTGATATTCCCTATTATTCCCGCTCTAAATTCATCTAAAATTGTACGACCAGTTCTCTCATAGTCTATGCGCTTACCAGGCTGAATAAATCCTCTCTTCAAAGCAATTGACTCCATATCAAAAAGCACAGGATCTAAAGGCTCTCCATACTCGTTATACACCTCTTCGTCGTCACCCATAAGACCGTCAAGCTTATATCTTGCGATTAGTTCTTCTGGGTAGTTTTTTCTTAAAACCTTCAGTAGTTCATATGCGAGGTCTTGTACATTGAGAATCTCGTCTTTGATGCTTCCACAAAAAGCGAGATTTAGTCCCACATGTGGGTCCTCGAACTTCGGCCACAGAATTCCAGGTGTATCGAGAAGCTGCATGCCATTCTCCAGTGTAACCCATTGTTTTCCCCTTGTTACACCTGGTCTATCTCCAGTCTTGGCACTTTTCTTTCCGATGAGTCGATTAATAAACGAGGACTTACCTACGTTAGGAACGCCTACAATCATCATTCGAAGAGGTCTCTTTAGAGAGCGCTCCTTGTTCCGCTCCTGCTGGAGTTTATCAAGGATCTTATAAAAAGCTTTTATATTTTCGCCATTTCTGGAATCCACAGGTAGAGCGATATCTCCACGCGACTCAAAGTAAGCTTTCCACTCATCTGTTGCACGCTTGTCGGCTAGATCGCATTTACCTAGAATAACCACGCGTTTTTTTCCGGAGATCAATTCATCGATAATAGGGTTTCTACTAGAAAGCGGAATCCTGCTGTCCACTATTTCAACTACGAGATCCACAGCCTTTAAATTCTCTTGGATGAGCTCTCGAGTTTTTTTCATATGTCCGGGATACCAATTAATGTTATTAATCATAATTTCTCCTAAGAAAAATGCATACCGCAGCAATATGCCGAGGTATGCATTATTATCCTTGCTTGTAAGCTAAGACTATTTTGCCTTCTTGATTCTAGCAGCCTTACCTGTTCTCTCACGCATGTAATTAAGCTTAGCTCTTCTAACACGGCCCTTCTTAACTACCTCAATCTTGTCAACCTTAGGTGAGTGCATTGGGAAAGTCTTCTCAACACCGATTCCCTGAGCAAGTCTTCTTACAGTGAAAGTCTGAGAAATGCCGCCATTCTGCATCTTGAGTACATAGCCTTCGAATACCTGAATTCTCTCTCTCTGACCCTCGATAATCTTAACGTGTACCTTTACAGTATCACCGACATTGAACTCAGGAACATCATTCTTCTTATAATCCTGAGTAATCTGATCTAAAATATTCATTGTTATTCCTCCTCTCTCTCAAAGACGTTCGTAGCATGTTTCTTCTTCGAGCTCTGCCCGTTACTTGCATAGCTAGAGGACCGTCCGTAATAACTTTTGTATAATATCATACCACTACTCGTATTGCAAGGGTTAAAAGCATTTCTATTAAAAAAGCCCGCTTCTGCGGGCTTCATTTTATGCTCTTGGATGCGTCCTGCTGTATACGTCTTTTATTCTAATATTTGTTACAGATAGATAAGCAATACCTACGGACATATCATCAAATCCCATGAGCTCCTGGAGTGTCTTAAGGTCACCACCATTTTGCAAAATATGCACTGCGAAGCTATTTCTTAGAATCTGTGGAGTCATGCGATCTTCTATGCCAATCATCGCACCGTATTCCTTCAGCATCTTCCAAATTCCCTGCCTGGTTAGTGGCTGTCCTCTAAAATTGATAAACACATAGCTATCATCCGTAACCTCTGTACGAGCCAGACCAGAATACGCCGTGTCTCTGTACCTTCTAAGAGCTTTCTGCGCATACGAACCAAGAGGTACGATTCTGCTCTCTCCCTCGCCATCACGAAGAGTTACAAAATTCATCTTGAGATTAACATCCTCGAACTGGAGACGCACGACCTCAGTTACTCTAGCGCCTGTTCCATACATGAACTCAAACAGAGCTGTATCTCTAATTCCTTTTACAGTCTGATCTGGAAGCGACAGAAGCTTCTCAACCTCTTCAATTGACAAGAATTCAATCTGTCTCTTATCGTTCTTTGCAGATTTAATCTTAGAGAAAGGATTCTCCGTAACTTCACCAGTTTCAATCCCATAATCGTAAAATGTTCTGAGTGATGAAAGTTTGCGATTGATCGTCGCTTTTGACTTGTTTGCATTATTTAACTCTAAAATATATGCAATTGAATCGCTTTCCTTGCATTCTGCTAGCTCTCTACCACTATGACCTTCAAGGAATTTCGCAAATGAGATAACGTCCCTCTTGTAAGCCACTAAAGTATTATCAGCTTTACCTTTTGTATCCCTTAGATACGCAATAAATTCATTAATCATAACCTAACCCCCGTTATAACTATATGCACCCGATTTAGATAATTCCCGCACTTCTAGCAAACAGTACACCTGCAACCGTCTTGCCATCTTCAATATCCCCGGACATTATCCTTCTAATGACCTCATCAGGTGCCATCTGAACGATATCGATATCCTCTGTCTCATCGAAATCGGTTTTCCCTGGGCTGAGATTATGACAAGCATAAAACTCAAGTATCTCTTCAGAATATCCAACGCATGGAGCCATTCGAAAGAGCTTAACCGTTCGTCCCGCCGAATATCCCGTCTCTTCTCTGAGTTCACGCTTTGCTGCATCCTCAAACGACTCTCCAGGATCGACTTTTCCTGCCGGAAGTTCGATAACCTGTCTTTTGAGAGCCTGTCGCCATTGTTTTACAAATACTATTTTCCCATCTTCTGTGATCGGTATAAGTACAGCAGCTCCCCCATGTACGACAATATCTCTATATGAGATCTTGTCATTTACTGCTATAATCTTATCCCTTCTTATGTCAAAAATCTTCCCTTTGTATACAATATCCGACTCTAATGTTTTTTCTTCATAAGCCATAAATATTCCTGTATACCCTCCATTTACTAATATAACTTTATCACAGATTATATGAATAACATGCCATTATACTTAAAAAATACAAAAAAGCTTGAAATTTACGCATTTTCTAAAAATATAAAAAATCCCTCGTAATTTTACTTAAATTCGAGGGATTTTGCAAATTAAAAATTATGTGTTGCTCTCATATTCACACACGCACATGCGCAAGAAATAAGATACGCATTAATAGTATCACTGAAAGATTTCCCCTTCAGCACATCTTTAACTAAGCGAAATTAGAACGAGTAATGAAAACAAATTCGAACTCATGAATATATAAATGATTTTCATATCGTAATTTGCCTAAATGGCACTAATAAAGTCCAAGATTGGCGGCAAACGCATGCATGAATCTCATCTTCCACTTCTTCCATGTGTTGACATGAGCGAAATCATCGAAGCCACCGCCTCTGATCTTGACACTGCTAATCACTCCTTGCCTATAATAATCAGGTATTTCTTCAAGGGCTCTCCTAAGACAATCAAGCTTAACAATTGCATCATCTATCCTATGATCCTGTCCAGATTCATAATTGGAACTCATAGCGATTTTCTCTAATCGCTCCATATCGCGAATCATCCACACGCATTGGTAATAAACTTCTCTAGGGAGACATCGCTCGCCTTCAATTCGATATTGATATTCTTTCATACATATTCCTCCTTTACACATCAAGTCTAAGAAAAAAACAGAAAAAAATAAATGGGCCTGCATAAACAGGTCCAAAATATTCTAAAAAAATTATTTATTAAGAAGTTTTCATGCGTTATTCTTCAGGCTGAAGATAGCTAATATACGGAAGTCCTCTATACTTCTGATCAAAATCAAGACCATAACCAATTATGAATAAATCATCGACAGTAAATCCTATATAATCTGCTACAAAACCAGTTGTTCGGCGTGATGGCTTGTCAAGCATTGTGCAAACCTTAATGGTTTTGGGATTTCTCTCCTTAAGCTTCTCGAGCAGGAAAGTAAGAGTAGTACCAGTATCGACGATATCCTCAATGACAAGCACATTCTTCTGGTATAGATTCATATCCGTATCCATCTTAATCTTAACGACTCCAGAGCTTGTAGTACTTGAGCCGTAGCTGCTAGCCTTGATAAAATCGATGCTCGTATCTATAGTCAGTTCCTTTAACAGATCGCACATCCACAGTACAGAACCCTTAAGAGTGCCTATTACTATGAGCTCCTCTCCTTCAAAATCCTTAGAAATCTGCTCCGCAAGCTCCTTAGCACGCCCTCTAATCTGCTCTTCAGTATATAGGATTTTCCCAAAAATTCCACTTTCCGAAGCCTTAATATTAGCCATTTGCTCCCTCCACTTTAACAATAATAACGGTATACATTCCTTAACTACGTTAAATTATTATATTCTCTCGTAGTTTCCCAGCAAATTCTCGATTTCATCTAATAGAGCTTCATGCCCTGATTTCTTGAGTGCACTTACTGGAATAATCTTATCCGACTTGCTCATACCTAAAGTCTTTCGGATTTCTAAGATATTTTTACTACGCTGATTAGATGACACTTTGTCAGCTTTCGTTGCCACAACAATGCCATCTAAATTGAAATACTTAAGATAATCATACATCTGAACATCCTGCGCAGAAGGTTTATGCCTGATATCTACTAGCTGAATCACCTTGAGGAGGCCTTCTCTATTCTCGAGATAGCTTTCCATCATCGCCCCCCACTTCTCAGACTCAGATTTTGAAACTCTTGCATAACCATATCCTGGCAAATCGACAATCCTGAACTCATCATTTATCCTATAAAAATTGATAGTCCTAGTCTTGCCAGGGCTGCCGCTAACTCTTGCTAGATTTTTTCTTCTAGTCAGCAAGTTAAGCAGTGACGATTTACCTACATTTGACCTACCCGCAAAAGCTATCTCTGGCACACTAGGTTCAGGGTATTGCATAGGTTTGACTGCGACTGCTTCGAGTTCGGATTTATTTATCTGCATCTCTAACACCTCATTACTTACTTGCTGTTATCATGTTTTTTGCTATCCTCGTCCTCAAGGATGATCTCTTTAAATGCATCCTCAACTGTCTCAAGGAATACAAAATCGAGTTTCTTACGAACTGATAACGGTATTTCTTCAATATCGCGCTTGTTGTCAGCAGGTAAAAGTATCTTTCTGATACCCTGCCTGTAAGCTGCGAGCACTTTCTCCTTGATGCCACCAACGGGCAATATCATTCCCCTCAGTGTTATTTCACCAGTCATAGCGACGTCTCTCCTAACCCTTTTGCCAGACAAAGTAGAGAAAAGAGCTGAGCACATCGTCACGCCTGCTGACGGTCCGTCTTTTGGAGTTGCACCTTCAGGAATGTGAACCTGAATATCATTATCCTTAAATATACTATCTGGAATGTCGTACTTCGAAGCGACAGATCTTATATATCCTAGAGCAGCCTGCGCTGACTCCTTCATCACGTCGCCCATCTGACCAGTCAGTATGAGTTTCCCACTTCCCGGCATCTTGATCGTTTCGATCTCAAGAGTTACACCTCCAACAGCGGTCCATGCCATACCAGTTGTCACACCAACCCGAGGACTTAAATCATCAAGATCCTCTCTAAATATCTTTTTACCCAGATACTTCTCGAGGTTTCTGGATGTAATCAAGTACTTGTGCTTTTTCTCGGTTACAATGTTTTTCGCAACCTTACGGCAAATCGATCCGATTGCACGCTCAAGATTACGAACACCAGCCTCTCGCGTGTAATAGTTGATTATGTCGCGAATTGATGATTCGGAGAACGCGAGTTGACTCTTCCGTATAGCATGCTCTTTAAGCTGCTTTGGAATCAGATAATCTTCAGCAATATGGACCTTTTCCTCTTCGATATAACTCGAGAGCTCAATGATTTCCATCCTGTCGAGCAGAGCTCTTGGAATGGTCTGCGTTGTATTTGCAGTGGTTATAAACATCGCTCTCGACAGATCAAATGGCACTTCAAGATAATGATCCGTAAACGTCTTGTTCTGTTCTGGATCAAGCACTTCAAGTAGTGCCGATGCAGGATCTCCCCTGAAATCGCTTCCAATCTTATCGATCTCATCCAGCAAGAAGAGCGGGTTATTTGTTCCTGCTTCTATGAAGTTATTGATAACCCTGCCAGGAATGGCACCAACATAGGTGCGCCTATGGCCTCTAATCTCTGCCTCATCACGAACTCCACCTAGCGACATCCTCACAAACTCCCTATTAGTAGCCTGAGCAATTGAACGTGCAATAGAAGTCTTTCCGACTCCTGGAGGTCCAACAAGGCAGATAATAGGTCCCTTTGCACCCTTGGTAAGGTGCATAACAGCTAGCTGCTCAATAATTCTCTCCTTGACCTTCGTTAGGCCATAATGCTCATTATTAAGCGTTTTTTCAGCTTTTCTTATGTTGGTGTTAACCTTTGACTCTTCGTTCCAAGGGAGCTCTAAAATCGTCTCTATATAGGTCCTGCTCACGTTTGCATCAGGACTCATCATATTCATCTTACGGAATTTGCTGATTTCCTTGCGAATCTTTTCATCAACCTTCCCATCTAATTTAAGTTCATCGAGCTTTTTAAGCCATCCATTCGCCTCATCATCAGTATCATCATCATTCTCGCCAAGTTCTTCTTTGATGACATTCAGCTGTTCACGTAGATAATACTCACGTTGACCTTTATTCATATTTTGCATAACACGATTGTTAATGCGCTTTGTTAGTGTCAAAACCTCGTTTTCCCTAGAAATTGTCTCAATAAGCTGCTCTATCAACTCATTTACTGAATTCACCTCTAGCAGTCCTTGCAGAACATCAAACGGCACAGCAAGTTCTCCCGCTATAGTGTAGGCGAGTTCTACTGGATCTTCTACCCCATCTATTAGAGCGCGTGCAGCGGCTTCTCCGGAGTTACTCATCTCGACATAACTGAAGTAAGTCTCCTTAAGCACTCTTACAAGAGCCATAACATTTAGCTCATCATCATCTTGATAAATTGCATCACACACTTCATAATCGCAATATAGCGTGTCATCTTCGTCATAAACAGCAGAAAGCTTAACGCGGTTTCCACACTCTGCCAGCACTCTCACATACTCTTCATGGCGTTTTATAATTTGCTTTACACGAATTTCTACACCAGTCGTGAAGATATCTTCTTCTTTTGGTGCATTTACAGAAACATCTTTTTGAGTTGCTACTACGAGATACTTGTCCTCACTCATGGCAGCATCTAGCGATTTCAGAGACTTGTCTCTTCCAATATCAAATCCAACTATTGTATTTGGAAAGAAGGTCTGTCCCCTAAGTGGTATGAATGGTACTCTAACTTTCATACTCCCTCCTTAAGTCCCTATACCACAAGACGGCATCAAAAGATTAATGCCGCCCTGAGATATCATTTGAAATTTTATGCGTCTTTTTCCTTACTTTCAGAATCTGTCACTAAAATAGGCATAGTACCCTTTTCGACAGTCTCCTTAGTGACAATGCACTTATGCACATCATTTCTTGACGGCAATTCATACATGACATCTGTCATCATGCTCTCAAATATCCCTCGCAGGCCTCTAGCACCTGTCTTAAGTTCAATTGCCTTATTAGCAATGGCAGAAATTGCATCTTCTTCAACTTCTAGCTCAATGTTATCCATAGCAAGCATGGTCGTATACTGTTTTATTAGCGAATTACGAGGCTCCTTCATGATTTTGCTAAGAGCTTCTTCGCTCAGTTCATCAAGTGAAACGATTACAGGAAGTCTTCCTATCAGTTCAGGGATAATTCCGAACTTCAGCAAATCCTCCGGCTCCACCATCGACAAAATTACCTTCTCATCGATATCGTGAGCAGAATCATTTGTGCCATTAAATCCGATAACTTTGTTTCCAAGCCTACGCTTTATTATTGTCGAAAGTCCCGCAAAAGCACCTCCACAAATAAATAGCACATCCTTAGTGTCAAAGTGAATGAATTCTTGCATTGGATGCTTTCGCCCACCTTGCGGTGGCACATTCGCTACCGTTCCTTCGATGATCTTTAGAAGTGCTTGCTGTACTCCCTCACCGCTTACATCTCTAGTAATAGATGTGTTTTCGGACTTGCGAGCAATTTTGTCGATTTCATCGATATAGATTATTCCCTTTTGCGCTCTATCTAAATCACCATCTGCCGCCTGGTACAGTCTGAGGAGAATGTTCTCCACATCTTCGCCGACATACCCAGCTTCAGTTAGTGATGTGGCATCAACAATTGCAAATGGAACATTTAGAATACGCGCCAACGTCTGTGCTAGCAGTGTCTTACCGCTACCTGTTGGACCAAGCATCAGAACATTGCTCTTCTGAAGCTCAACCGCCTCGTTATTCTTTTCACCCGCATTTTGCTCTAAGTATTTAATTCTCTTATAGTGGTTGTAGACAGCTACAGCAAGGCTCTTCTTTGCAGCCTCCTGCTCTATCACATATTCTCCCAGCTCTCTAGCAATCTCCTTTGGAGTTGGTAGCGTAGTCAGCGTCTCTTGCACTTCCCCCGTCACACCATCTTCCTTGAGGAGCTCCGAGCATAGCTCAATGCATTCGTTACAGATATTTACATCCTGACCTACGATTATACGTCTAACCTGGGAGCTAGTCTTGCCACAGAAAGAGCAAACTAATTCATTTGGATTGTGGTTGTTATCCAAGCTCTACCTCCAGTTATCTGCTCAATTCATCTTTAGATAGAACCTTATCTACAAGGCCATACTCTACCGCCTCTGAAGCCGACATAAAGTTATCTCTATCGGTGTCCCTTAATATTGTTTCATAAGGTTGACCTGTCGCTTCAGAAAGTATCTTATTGAGCTTTTCCTTTGTCTTCTGCATCCACTCTGCCTGAATCTTGATATCCGACGCCTGCCCTTTTGCTCCACCGAGTGGTTGGTGAATCATTATCTCGGCATTAGGTAGCGCAAAACGCTTTCCCTTAGTGCCGGCAGTCATGAGAACGGCTCCCATGCTTGCAGCCATTCCAAAGCAGATAGTAGCGATATCAGGCTTTACATACTTCATCGTATCGTAGATACCCATGCCCGCCGTTACGGAGCCACCTGGTGAATTGATATAAATATTAATATCCTTCTCAGGATCCTCAGCCTCTAGAAACAATAGCTGTGCGACGACAACGCTCGCAAGATGATCATCTATCTCTTGATCTATAAAGATAATCCTATCTTTGAGCAATCTAGAATAGATATCGTAGCTACGCTCACCGCCACCAGTCTGTTCAACTACGTAAGGTATTAAACTCACTATGCTTCCTCCATATGGCAGATATTTCTAACTGAGAGCTTACTTGCTCTCCTCTGCCTCTTCCTTCTTCTCTACTAGCTTAGCGTTATCGAACATGAAGTCGATTGCCTTGCGTGTCTTAACATCTTCAGCGAAGAATCTTAGATTTTCTTCACCCATAACCTTTTTAACCTGTTCGATAGACTGACCATACTGTTCAGCAAATTTCTGTAGCTCTTCCTCTAGCTCAGCCTCAGTAGCCTCGATACCTTCCTTGGCAACAACTGCTCTGATGAGAATTCTCATAGTAACTCTCTTCTTAGCATCTTCTCTTGCTCCTTCTCTAACATCCTTAATTGTCTGTCCGAGAAGCTGCATGTACTGGTCTAGAGATAGTCCCTGGTAAGCGAGCTGCTGGTTCATCTCGTTAACCATTCTATCGATTTCTTCCTCTACCATCGCTGCAGGAACTTCTACTTCGTTAACTTCGCAAAGCTTATCTAGAAGCTCATTCTTCATCTGCGCTTCGTCTCTATCCTTTGCGTTCTTTTCAAGATTCTTCTTAACATCAGCCTTTAGTTCTGCTAGTGTCTCAAACTCACTTACATCGCTTGCTAATTCATCGTCAATCTCAGGAAGAACTTCTACCTTAATCTCGTGAATCTTTGTCTCAAATAGAGCATCCTTACCAGCAAGATCTTTTGCATTGTAGTTTTCTGGGAATGTAACTCTAACTTCTACTTCCTCACCAGCATCCTTGCCGATTAACTGATCTTCAAAACCTGGAATGAACTGTCCAGAACCCAGCTTAAGCTCAAAATTTTCTGCCTTTCCGCCATCGAAATGCTTTCCATCGATTGATCCGTCAAAATCGATAACAACTGTATCTCCATCCTGAGTCTTGCGGCCTTCAACTGTCTCAAGTCTAGCCTGGCTCTTCTGAATTCTCTCTAAATCTGCATCAACATCTGCATCAGTAACCTCTGTTGCAACCTTTGTTACCTCAAGATTCTTGTAGTTCTTAACTTCAACCTCTGGGAAAAGCTGCACAGTTGCAGTAACTGTCACGTCCTCACACTTCTTAACCTCTCCAACCTCAAGCTGTGGGTTAGCAACGACCTCAAGATCAAGTTCTACTACTGCTTCTGGATATGCCTTGTTGAGTAGACCATTTAGAGCCTCATCATAGAAGATATCCTCTCCGTAGTTATTCTCGATGATTTTTCTAGGTGCCTTGCCCTTGCGGAATCCGTCGATAGAGAACTTATCCTTGTTCTTCTTGTATGCGTCTACAATAGCATCCTCGAACTCGTCAGCTGTAAACACGAGGGTGAATTTAGCGATGTTGTTTTCATTTGAGATCAGATTAGTGTTCATTATATATCCTCCTAAATTTTATTCCTTAAATAATTAATGTTGATATTATGTTATAAATGTGTAACTTGACAGAATCTATTCTGCGAAGCCCTTCTGAAGTTTGGAGATATTCTCCGCTTTGAGATTGTACTTCTCAGCCAGTTTGTTAGCAATATACTTAAAATCTTCTTCACTTCCGTGATACCATTCGAGCTCCATCTCAGAGATGGGAACGTCTCCTGACTCCCCATGGACAGTACCGATATCAAAAGAGAGTGCACTTATAGAATCACCTGTGTCAATTTTGAGAAGTTCACGAGTGAAGTCCATTTTCATAACTTCTTTCAGCTTTTTGTTTCCTGCCGCCTTGATAAGCACATCATATGCTTCACTTGACTCGAAGGCTTCAATATCAGGCTCCATAGCAAACCTTTCATCGTTTATTACTAAATTGAACTCTTCTCTGGAGTGAAGCCCATCTTCAACCTTGTTATCCCACTTGACTGTAGCAGTGATACGATCATTCTCATACCTAACCCTATAGGCAATCCCCGCTTTTCGAAGATCTAAATCATCAGTATCAAAATAAACCGCCTTCATGTCGATTACTTCTAATGCATTGCGATCAACATAATCATCAAGCATTGAATCATTTAAAATCTTATCTACAAGAGACGTGTCATCAATACAAAATTTAAACTCTGTTTCCATATAAACTCCCAATAGCCGCTAATACGGCATTTTTCATAATATCAATTGATTTTACATAAAACCGTTGATTTTGTCAATGTGAGAGCCACTCTAGCACCCACTTTTGAGCACATCTACACACTTTTTACATAAAAAATACCGCTTTCGCGGTATTAATCGTCCAATTTCTTTAGTTTAATTTTTGTATCATACCCTTCAAACAGTGTATCTGTCATTCTTATGAAGTTTTCCGACAGGTCACTGGCATAGAATCTATCTGGAAAGTCGTTTTCTTCTGCCAATATATCCCTTTCGGTCAGTATCTCCACAACATCTCTTATAACCTCTGCCGAAGAATTATATAGCCTTAGCTCAGGATAAAGCCTATTAATATTGGGTGCAATGAGCGGATAATGAGTACACCCGAGAATCAGACTGTCGATGCGATTGTCTTTTACAAAATCGTCCATGTAATACTTAATAGTAAGATCCATTATCTCATTGTCAATGATTCCCTCTTCAATCAGTGGAACAAAGGCCGGACACGCTAGACTATAGGTGCTAATCTCTGGATTAAGCTCATGAATTCTCTCAGCATAAACACCACTCTCTATAGTTACCTTTGTACCGATAATCCCTACATTAGGGGCATTATCTGCGGCCACACGCCTAGCTGTTGGATCGATTACGCCGACTATTGGAACATCAGGATGCCTTTCTCGTAGCATATCTAGCGCCATTGCTGTAACAGTATTGCAGGCGATTACAATCAGCTTAACGTTCTTGCTAACCAAGTAATCGACTATCTGTGCTGAAAACTTGCAAACAGTCTCTGGAGACTTGGAACCATATGGAGTTTTCGCAGTATCGCCAAAATAGAGTACTTTTTCATTTGGAAGAGCGCGCTTAAGAACAGGCACGCTAGTTAGTCCGCCTAGTCCAGAATCAAAAAATCCTATTGCTCTATTATCCATCTCCCTCTCCTTAACAAAAAAGCGAGGTTCCGTAAAAACCTCGCCCACGTGGTGCGGATGGAGGGACTCGAACCCTCATGACTATTCGTCACACGGACCTGAACCGTGCGCGTCTGCCAATTCCGCCACATCCGCTCATGCAGTTTAAAACTGAAATAGACAAGCGATATTATACAATAATTACCAAAAATTGTAAATATAAAATACTCACAGTAAAACCGCGCTGAGAAAATCAGCGCGGCGATATAATCGATCAGTTGTATTATTCGTCTTCTTCTGCCATTGCTGCTTCAAAAGCCTTCACAGCAGTATTGAACTCTTCCTCATCGTCGATGTCTACGATATCAAATGTATCAGCATCGATATCCTTATATCCATAGATGTATACATCATCAGTTCCATCAATTGGGGCAAGAGCAATATACTCCTTGGAATCAGCTTCAAATGTTCCTAGAACATCGCAATCAACTGCAGTTCCATCGTCAAATTCTAGAGTGATTATATCCTCTTCTTCTTCAATCATGTTACGTTCTTCCTGAGACATAGTTACTCTCCTTTTCTCTATCTGTGTTAGGTTAATATAACATTAATATGTTCATTTATCAATGCATTTCCGTTATTTCTTGCTAAAGTATTCGATTATACTCTCTGCAGCCCTGCTGTTAATGGTATCGCAAGTGAGAAGCTCTTCATAGCTAGCACGTTTTATCGATTCAATATCCTTGAAATGCTTTAATAACTCCCTTCGTCTAGACGGTCCGATTCCTGGAATTTCTTCTAAAGCCGACTTCGTCATCGCAGAAGTTCTACGTCCTCGCTGGAAAGTTATCGCAAATCTATGAACTTCCTCTTGTATACGGCCGCAGTAACTATATAGAAGTGGCTCTCCTTCGAGCTCAATCTCCGAACCATCGCCAAAAATAATAGCTCTAGTTCTGTGAACATCATTCTTTGCAAGACCCACTACAGGAATCGACATACGCAGTGCAGAGACAACCTTCTGTACCGCATGCACCTGTCCGAGGCCTCCATCTATGAAGAGTATATCTGGATATGTGCTAAACCCTGCGTCTCCATCTTTTGCACGCTTTAATCGTCTATAGATAACCTCTTGCAGTGATGCATAGTCGTCTCCCTCAGCATCCTCACTCTTGATTTTAAACTTTCGATAATCATTTCTAATCGGCTTTGCACCTTCATATACAACCATCGCACCGACAGTGTCTAAACCGTTCATATTGGATATATCATAAGCTTCAACCCTATATTCACGCTCATCTCCATCTTCAATGATATATGGAATTGAGCCTTCAATTTGCGCAGCTTTCTTAATAAGCCTCGTAATCTCATCTCTTAATCGATCTTTCTTCTCGGCATCGCGCTCCGCTCTTTCATCTAGGCCCTTTACAACCTGTAGAGAATCATTTATCGCAAGGTCAAGAATAGCCTTCTTCTCGCCACGTTCTGGCACTAATATCTTCGTCCTATGCATGGTGTCACTCTTTGCCTTCGCATTCTCTTCATTTGTGTTATCGAGGAGTCCTATGATGAGATCCTCTTCATCGATGTGCTCCGTGAGCAGAATCTCCTTAGGTAGCTTGGCGCTTCCCGTATAGTACTGCTTTATAAATGCAGAAATCATTTCACTTCTTGCACTGCTTAGGTCGGAATCGTTTTCATTCATATAATGAATTTCACGCCCTATAAGCTTGCCTTCTCTCACCTTGTATTGGGCGATAATCTCGCTGTTCTGAGCAATTAACGGCAGCAGGACATCAATGTCTCTATCCGTAGCCATAGTTGCTCTCTGCGTTTCTCCAAGCGCTTTAAAGGCATTGATATAATCCCTGTATTTTGCGGCTTCCTCATACTCCATTTTATCAGAGGCAGCCATCATCTTTTCCTTGAGTTCCTTGATGAGCTTCGCATCCTTACCATTTAGAATCTTGAGAATACTATCTATCATCTCATCATACTCGGCCTTATCTGCAGCATTTATACAAATACCTTTACATTTACCTATGTGATAGTTTAAACACGGACGGAAGTTTGCCGGGAACTCCTTAGTCTTACATTTCTTGATAGGATAAATCTCATCGATCAGCTTTATAATCTTTGTTACAGCTCCGCTATCTGAATATGGTCCGAAATACTTATTCCCATCTCTCTTTACTTCCCTCGTTCTGATTACGCGTGGAAATTCCTCGCTGGTAGTCACCTCTATATAAGGGTATGTCTTGCCATCCTTGAGCAAGATATTATATTTCGGCATGTATTTCTTGATTAGATTGCACTCTAAAATCAGTGCCTCCATCTCCGTAGCACATGTAATATAGTCGAATTCCGCGATGTTATCCACCATAGCACGAACCTTAGGTGATTGCTGCGAGGATTTATGAAAATACTGCGAAACACGATTTCTTAACTTAATAGCCTTGCCAACGTAAATTACGTTACCAAGGCTATCCTTATGCATATATACTCCCGGTGAAAGGGGTAATTTTTTAAGCTCCTCTTCGATGTTAAACATTGAATATTGTCCCTATTATGATATCTATCCCTTTTCTTATCTATAAGTCCAGTTACGCCTTCTTCTATCCTCTTCTATTTCGAGCCTCTGTCTCGCAATCTCACGGATTTTCTCCTTATGTTTACGAGCCCTTAATCTCTTCCTACGTCTTCTTATGTTTCTAGCACGTACTAAAAGTAGAAAAATTATGAATAGTGTCACACATATAGTTACCGTCATCATATTGGAAATATATATATAAGACGGCAACCACCCCACTTTATCATCTTCATTGACAACTAGATCTACCGTTCCAGTAAGCTCATTTGCTACATAAATGCGGTATTCTCCAACCTTATCGCCTGATTTTAGAGGTGCTTCAACATTATTGTATATAACTACTTCGGTTTTTACGAGAGAATCGCTTCCCTCTGGAGGAATATAGACATATCCCTTGCCAGATGTATAAACCTTCATTCTGGTCTTTGCACCATGTTTAACCTTGACTCTTCCGACTTTTATACCCTTCTTAATGATGACCTTCTGGGTAGCTTTTTTAAAGCCATAGTTGAACAGTTTAGTTGCATCCTCTGCGGACTTGCCCTCCGCCTCGTCAAATAACACAACCACAAGGCTCATATCGTTATGAGTTACGTATGCTAGGAATACTTCCTTGCCTTCAGGCTCTGTGAGTTTTGAGCAAATACCACCCTTAAAACCTTTATAGGAATCACTTCCTGTCATAAATGGATGTGTATTGGCTATTTTTTTATCGCCGTCACCATCTGTTACCTTAACCGTATGATTGCTTTCGCCAGACATTCTCTTGATGGCACCATACTGGTATGCGGCTTTGGCGATTTTTGCCGTATCTTCAACTGTTGAGTACTGATCAGTATCATACTCCCCTGTCGCATTCGTATATCTAGTATTGACTAGTCCAAGCTGCTGAGCCTTCGAATTCATCTGGTCAACGAAGTTCGCCTCCGAACCGGCAGAATAAATCGCCAAAGCTTTGGCTGACTCAGTATCTCCTGACATCAGCATGGTGTACATAAGGTCTTCGACCTTGACGTTTGACCCCGACGGGAACGTGGTACCTGCACTATACACATCATCTGAAATCTGGACATTGTTCTTATATTCTTTATCATCATGCATGTTGTCAATGACAACCATCGCTACCATGAGCTGCACTGTACTCCCAGGTTGGAGCTTTCTATCTTTACGAGATGAGTAAACAACCTCACTCGTAGACGCCGAAAGGACGACCGCCGATTCAGCCTCAATCTCCGGGGCAGAAAAGGTGCTCGTCTTTGCTTTTGCCTTTTTCTTTGAAGCGGCAAAGCTTGTATTAATATTGATGGTGACCATCAATGATGACACCAGAAGCATCACCATGACGGCCACCAAAATTCTCACAAAACTTTTATTAATATTTTTTGAATTAATAACCTTGTTATTTGTTCTCATTCTCAAACTTTTCCATATAAGCGACGAGAGCCTTAACACCTTCCAGAGGCATTGCATTGTATGTGCTCGCTCTCATTCCGCCAACAGTTCTATAACCAGCAAGGTTAATCATACCCTGTTCCTTTGCGCCAGCGATAAACTTCTTATCGAGCTCTGGATTCCCTGTTACAAAAGTAATGTTCATCAGCGATCTGTCTTCCTTAGCTACTGATGGCTTGAACATTTCGCTCTTATCAAGGTAGCCATATAGAAGGTTAGCCTTCTCAACATCTCTCTCGTGAGTAGCTTTTACACCACCATTTTTAAGAAGATACTTGAACACTTCGCCAGCAATGTATATTGGGTAGCATGGAGGTGTGTTGTACATCGATCCCTTCTTAGCGTGAGTAGCATAATCTAGATAAATTGGAGTGTTAGCAGGTGCCTTTCCAACAAGATCTTTTCTAACGATTACAATCGTAACACCAGCAGGTGCAACGTTCTTCTGCGCACCAGCATAGATTAGGCCGAACTTAGTAACATCAACTTCCTCAGAAAGAATGCAAGATGACATATCGGCAACTAGCAGATGATCACCTACATCAGGAACTTCGTTGCAATGTGTACCGAAGATTGTGTTGTTGTAGCAAATGTGAACGTAGTCTACGTCAGGTCTGATATCCTCTGGCTTAAACTTAGGAATATATGAATAATTGTCTTCCTCAGAGCTTGCAAGAATCTTTACATCACCAAACTTAGTAGCTTCTTCATAAGCCTTCTTAGCCCAGTTACCTGTGATGAGGTAATCAGCCTTCTTGCTGCCAGTTAGCAGGTTAATTGGAACCATGGAGAACTGGAGAGTTCCACCACCCTGAAGGAACAGAACATAATAATCATCAGGAATGTTCATCAGAGTTCTTAGATTCTTCTCAGCATCTTCAATAATCTGCTTGTATTCTGCCGATCTGTGGCTCATCTCCATTACAGACTCGCCTGTGCCATCGTAGTTGAGCATCTCTGCTGCAGCTTTCTCTAGTACCTCTACAGGTAGAGTTGAAGGACCTGCAGAGAAGTTAAATACACGTTCATTTGTAGCCATTTAAATACCTCCAAATTTGTTTCAAACTTACATAAAAATTGTAGCACTTTCAACATTGAATGTAAAGAATAATAATGCTATACTTAATATCGTAAATAGTGCATTTTTCAACACTTATGGCAGTGTATAAGCCATCTAGTATGTGATAAATGGGCTGTTCAACGAATTATATTTTCAACACTTTGACCACGCCCCCTAACTCGGGAGGCAATAGGAGGTACTTAAGAATGGATAAGTTTAATATCGGTACGCTCAACAACATTTCACAGGTAGGTCTTGGTAGACTTACAGATAATTATGAGTTGACAGAAGATATAGACACAGCACACGGAGTTGTGGTTCGCAGCTTCAAGATGCACGATATGGATTTCTCTGACAATCTACTCGCTATCGGTAGAGCTGGTGCTGGAGTTAATAATATTCCTCTAGACAGGTGTGCTGATGAAGGAATCGTAGTATTCAATGCACCTGGAGCAAACTCCAATGCCGTAAAGGAACTTGTAATCTCAGCAATGATCGTAGGCGCTAGAAACATCTGCGAAGGAGTTGCTTGGACAAACACTCTCGAAGGAGATGTTGCTGGACAGGTAGAAAAGGGCAAGAAGCAGTTCGCTGGAACTGAGATTTCTGGTAAGACTCTCGGAGTCATCGGACTAGGTGCTATCGGAGCAAAGGTTGCAAACGCTGCTCACGCTCTAGGAATGAACATCGTTGGAAACTCTGTAGTAATCCACCCAATCCTTACTGCCCCATGCGAGATGTATGACGATATCTCTGAGATGGTTAAAGTTTGTGACTATATAACTATCCACGTTCCATCTCTTCCTGAGACTAAGGGCATGATCAATAAGGCACTTATCGATAACATGAAGGAAGGTGCAATCATCCTTAACTTCGCTAGACCTGATTTAGTTGTGAACGAGGATATTCTAGCAGGACTAGAATCTGGCAAGCTCAGAAAGTATCTTACAGACCTTCCAAGTGAAGATTTAATCGGCAAGGCTGGCGTAATCGCTACTCCACACCTCGGAGCTTCCACAGCAGAGGCTGAAGAGAACTGTGCAGCTATGGCTATTGATGAACTAATGGATTATCTAGAAAAGGGAACTATCAGAAACTCTGTTAACTTCCCTGCTGTTGAGCTACCAGCTAAGGACGGCTTTAAGAAGGTTAGCATCCTATTCAGGGGTGAGCTTGACGTTGAAGCTGCTGTAAAGGCTGCTTACGGAAGCGTTGATGATGTGTGCGTTGGTAAGAGCCGTTCAGAATACGGTGCTGCAATTGCCCTCGTACCTGCAGATGCATCCGGCGAGCTATCTGGAGAAGGAATCCTCAGAGTTCGCGAGCTGTAAGAATTGCAGTGCTCAGGCTGTCGATTCGCTATGAATATGAAATGTGGTCTGTAATCGCACTAGCGAACTTACTTGATAACACAAACTGCTGGCAGATGCGTAACGCATTTGCCAGCAGTTTTGAATTTCGGGTTGTAGGACAAAAATAGTTGCTGATAATGCTTGCAGCTCTTGAAATTTCAAGGTGTATTGGGGTTATATCTTCCTTAGAAACAGTATTCTAGGAGGATAGTAAAATGAAGCATGTTATTTGCCCTGTTTGTGGAGATATTTGTATAAAATATGGGAATAATAAATCAGGATCACAAAGGTGGATTTGCAAGAAATGCAATGAAAGGATTGGTGAGACTATGCAATACGACAATTCATTCAAGCAGGAAGCCATCGAACTTTCAGACGAAATCGGTGTCAGAAAGGCTACAGAGCAGCTTGGCATTCCATATTACACACTTGCTGATTGGTGATATATCCGAAAGCATCAAGGTGCTTCATATTTTGTAGGCAGTGGTTACAAATGTAAACCTATTGACGAGAAAGACCGTCGGATCCAGGAGCTTGAAGCCGAACTGCGTGAAACCAAGCGAGCCAATGAGATACTAAAGGATGCGGTTCTTTCGGAAGTTATACAGAACATCATTGATGAGTCCGTATTCAATGACAACTATGGAGTTCCCCGCATGCAGATGGCTCTTGCGCTAAGATGGCAAAAGGTCGGTATGCGCAAGCTCAGACAGATCATACTCAAAATGGGACTAATCCATGAACGAAAGCGCAGGCCTAAAGATCTGACCAAAGCTACAACCGAGATTCAGGAGAAGGAAAACCTGATCCGGCAGGACTTCTCCACAGATAAGCCATATACCAAGCTACTTACAGATATACCTCAGATTCAATGCATCGATGGGAAACTATACATTTCACCGATCATCGACTGCTTTAATGGGGAGATCCTATCGCTCATCATGCGTGATAGCATGAAGAAAGAACTTCTATATCTTATCCCGACATACAGAATGAAGATGTTAGAAGCAAAGTCCTGGATCCTCAAATATGTATTCACCTACTACAATACGGTGCGAATATATACGTCTAATCCAAGCGGGATTCCTCTGGCAGAATATAGAAGGATGGTGCTCTACGAAGCCCTGACAGCTTAAATCAATTTTGAGGGTTTAGAGACTGCACTTTTCTTGACATCTCCACTACTAATGTTTTCCCGTGCAAAATGGATTGGGCAAACTGCCCAATCCATTTACATTTCATAAGACCCTAAAATTCGCCCCTTAAAAACTTCGATGACCAACAATTTTAGCAAACTACTCTCTTTTTTCTAAAATCCCCCAAAAACAAGTTCCTATAGTCATAAAAGGGAATACTGCAACAGAAAAAAATAATGATTTCTGCTTCATGAAAAGTACAATTAACAAGAAACACTGAGCGAATATTATCATTATAAATCTATCTTTTTGTTTTTTATCCATCATAAAATACCCCTTTAAACATTTGGAATATTATAACCATAGGTTCTGTGAAATGTTGATTTACCTTTAAAATTTGCTTCGGTATAAAGAGTTTGATCTAACCTATATGCTCTTAAATGCCGTGGATTCCCTACATATCTCACGCTTTTAAAGGATAGGCAACTACTATATCCTCCTGTTAAATGTGCAAAGCTTGCGGCTTTATATACATAACCAACCCAACCAGCCCCAGTTAGTATGATTCCAATAACCGCTGCAGTCACCTTTCCAGCCTTTGTATTTAAATAAACTTTTTTTCTCGAAACAGTTCTATGATATGACCAAGATTTTACACCAGCTGGTGGTCTTGATGACCATGAAGAAGCTCTTTTAGGCGTAATATCATTGAAGTTTTCTGAAGAAACATCAGATATTTCAAGTTTTCTGCCATCTAAATACATATCTCCATTTGGTTCTACAACTAAATGATTCTCAATATCTCCTTCCTTAACATCAAAGATAATACTTCCATACTTTCTTTTCAACAAACTATATCATTAATATCCCCAGATATGTTAGTAGTATACGTAAATTCGCCTGTTGTTGAGTTGTTGTTATATTTGACTGAATCAGGTTTTATCCCAAATAATTTTAATATTTCTAAATCATTAGATATTGTAACCTTATCTCCTACTGAAAAGCTTCTTAAATCTATTGATTTCCTATGTGTAATTTATAACATTTAATAAGCAATAATAAAAGGGGTTTATTTAATAGACTAAAAATATATAATTAAATTTAATGCTTATACACATGATTCTAAAATTCAGATGACTTCTGAAACTCTCTTTATACCATCATATTTTGCTATAAAATGATAAATGAAATAAGCTTACCTATGTGCAATAGCAATCCTTCAGGACCATATTTTTCATAACGGCTAACCCATCTTTGTACGTGTCCCTGGGCAGTCCCTAGGACTTTTGCACTAGCCTTGTAACTCATACCTTCTTCGATAACTCTTAAAACAGCTTCTAGTTTTTCTTCATACGAATATTTGCTCATAAAAAGTACACCTTCAAAAATTAGTTTGTGTCTAACTTTTGGGGTGCACTTCAAAATTGATATGTACCCTCCTTACTGGTTGTCCAGTAAAGATGTTAAATATCACTACCACAAGAGGCTAATTTATTCTTTAATTTACAGACTTTTTTAATACGCTGGGGGGGGTGCGGACAAAAAACTGGACACATATTAAGGCTCTGAAAGGAGTCATTAATGTATTCAAAAGAACAGAGGGCAAAGGCACTACGCATTTATCATCAGATAGGAGCTGTTACAGATACAGTGCGTCAACTTAGTTACCCCAGCAGAGAACACCTATATAGATGGATTCGCAACGAGGGAAAAACAAAAGAAGCTTAATCTTAAAAACACCACCGAACATCCCAGAAACCCTCCAGCGGAGTTTAAATTGAAAGTACTTCGTCGTTGTTTTGAAAATGGAGAGAGTGTAAAATTAGTATCAGAAGAGACTGGATACAGTCGTGTCAGCATATATGTGTGGCGAAAGCGATATCTTCAAGGAGGTGTGTTTTCTCTGATGAACACGAAAAATATCAAGCCGGAAAAATTACCGGATACGGATGGAAAGATACCTTCCGAAGAAATAGAATCATTCAGAAAGCAGATATACGAGCTTCAATTGGAAGTAGATATCTTAAAGGAGACAATCAACGTATTAAAAAAAGACCCCGGCGTCGACTTGAACGACCTGAAGAACAAGGAGAAGGTAGCGGTGATCGACGCCATGAAAGAGAAGTACCCGCTACCAGTCCTGCTTCGAAAGATGAAGCTACCAAGGAGTAGTTACTACTATCAGATAAAAGCTCTTGTAACAGAAGATAAATATAAGCATATGCGCCGTGAAGTTGATCGGATATTTATGAAAAACAAAGCCCGATATGGGTATCGTAGGATACATGCAGAACTAAAAAAGATAGGGATAAAGGTATCGGAGAAAGTCGTTCGCAGAGTGATGAAGGAAGATGGTCTTGAAGTAAAAATCCGAAAAACGAAGAAATACAGTTCGTATAAAGGGGAAATCAGTCCCGCTGTTCCAAATGAAGTACAGATGAATTTTCATAGCGAGAAGCCAGAGGAACTTCTTTTGTCGGATATTAGCGAGTTTGCCATTCCGACAGGCAAGGTATATCTGTCTCCGACAGTAGATTGCTTTGATGGAATGCTTGTCACGTGGCGAATAAGTGAACATCCAAATGCCGATCTAGTCAATGGCATGCTCGACGATGTGATTGCAAATATGGGCGCAAACTCCAAACCAATCATTCATACAGATCGAGGATGCCACTATCGCTGGCCGGGTTGGATTGAGAGGATGGAGATAAACGGATATGCCAGATCCATGTCACAGAAAGGGTGCTCTCCAGATAATGCTGCTTGTGAAGGTTTATTTGGACGAATAAAAAATGAGTTCTTCTATAACCAGGACTGGAAAAATGTGACCATAGAGGAATTCTCACGTGAGTTAGATAAGTACCTTCATTGGTACAATGAAAAAAGAATCAAGAAATCATTAGGGTATTTGAGCCCTGTGGAGTACAGGCGATCTCTTGGATTGGCTGTCTAAGCTATCCAAAAAACGTCCGCACCCCCGCTCCACTAGATAAATACAAAAGTTATTACAACAATGAAAGAATACAACGAAAAACAAAATAGATGTCACATGTAAGGTGCAGGATAACATCCATGCGTTCCACTTAGTTCATAACATGTGTTCAGGATTCTGGGTACATATCAAAATAAGAAACCTATTCAATAATTGATATCTAAACCAAAATGTTCACTGCATCAACGACTGTCTCAATCTTGATATCACTTTCGCCTTCCTTATACTCTCCATCGAGAGTCCACGGAACGTCAGAGCTCATCTCAAACCTGACAGTCTTTGCGCTATAAAATGCAATATCCTTAGTGTCTAAATCATTTGCCAGCAGTGACCTTGCAATCGAATTCACATCTAGCAGGTTCTTAGGAGACTTGATAAGTAGAACCTCCATCAGTCCGTCATTCATATCTACTCTGAATGAATCGAGCTTAAGCACTCCGCCTACTGATGTCGCATTACATACAGCACCAAACACCAGGTCCTCTTCAATAACGCGTTCAGTTGGAAGTCCCTCGTCTGTGATAACCTTTACATGTTGGGATTTAATATTAACTATGTCTTTGATTCCTTGTAGCACATATGCAGTGTGCCCAAGTATATTCTTTAGGTTCTGCGGCACTGAATAGGATGTGCTTGTAAAAGCTCCAAACGAGGCCACATACGAGAAGTAGCGCCCATTAAACGAACCTACATCGAGCGTAATCGACTCATCATTTGCAATAGCTTTTGCCGCTTCTATGATATTCTTCGATAAACCGATGCTGGATCCAAAATCATTCGTGCTGCCAGCAGGAATATATCCGACCTTGCACTTAGCACCCGAAGATATAACGCCATCAATCATCTCGTTGTACGTTCCATCTCCACCTGCACAGGCAACCACATCGTACTCATTAGCATATCGATGTGCAAATTCTCTTGCGTCACCTGATTTCGTTGTCACCAGCACACTGGTTAAACACCCAGCATCTGAAAAAATCTGCAGAATATCACTTAAATTCTTGCTCGCCTGCATAGTGCCTGCACGAGGATTTAGAATAAATAGCAGTTTCTTTCTATCGATAGTTTCAATAATATTAAATTCTTCCATATCGTTCACCTCAAGTTAACCTGAGACTATAGCCCCACCAATTTATAAGAATTATATCACTAATACTCACAAGCTACAGCTTGCGGTGCGCCTTTCTCTGCTTTTCTTTACGAAGCTCTTCTTCGTAGCCTTTGACAAATTTACGGCTTAACTTAACTGCAATTGTTTCTAGTTCGGCACTGTAATTATCATCACCAGATATAATGTATCGTTTTGATTTTTCCTCGCCAAGCAGCATCGACTTCTTCTCTATATACTCAATCATCTTTTCATGACTCAGCCTATTACGCTGCATAACTTCATCCCATGCCTTGTTAAACATCATCCCGACGCACAGTATCCACGAAATAATATAGAACCACAGCATCAGAGCGACTATCGATGCGAATGCACCGTACAGGATGTCGTAATTTACCGAGTAACTGATGTAATTCGCATATATTGTGGTTGCAATCAAAAGTCCAAACGACGAAAATACAGCTCCAGGAAGTATCGCTCTAATCGGTACTCTTACAAGTGGCAATATATAATAATTTAAAGTGATCATGGCGAAGAAAGATACCGCTACAATCGGTAGTTTTAGTGCAATAAGAGCTTTTGCGAGGATTCCACCATTAAATAACTTGTAAAATATATCTTCTCCATATACGAATACAACAAGTGTAAATGCTACTGCGAAAATTGTAATAGCAGCTGTAGGAACAGCTTTCAATCGCTCTGCAAAGAAATTAAATTTATAAGCACCTTCAGTCAGCGTATAACTCGTCAACCTAGAGAGCGAGAACTCCAAGGCAGAAGCTGACCAAAGCGCTAAGAAAATCATGATGAAGTTACCAAGCCTCACAGATGAAGCGGAAAATAGCCCCATTACGAACCCGCTAAGCTGCGAGTCGACATTGTGGTTGAGCCAATTCTTTATAATATCTAATGATAAGTCAAAAACTCCTAGTACCTGTGAAAGCACTATGAGTGTTGGAACACTGGCCATGAAGAAGTAATACGCAACCTGTGCGGCAAAACCCGCATAATACTGGTCGTCGAACTGTCTGAATATGTGAAAGACAATTTTAATAAGATTGTCTTTATTCAGGCGAACTTTCTTTTTCTTCTCCTTGTCAATATTAATATTTGACTTATTTTCTGTCTCTTTGTTCATTGATAAGTTCCTCTAGCTTCAGAAGCGACTTAGCCCTATGGCTAATTCTGTTCTTGAGCTCTGCAGGTAGCTCACCAAAAGTCTGGTCATATCCTTTTGGAATAAATATCGGATCATATCCGAAGCCATTCTCGCCACGCATCTCTTCAGAAATGGAACCCTCACACTCTCCGCGAGCTACAAGCTTCGTCCCATCTGGATATATAAGCGTAATCACTGACACAAAACGAGCCCCTCTTTCTTCGGTTGGGATACCGTCCATTAATTGAAGTAGTTTTACATTGTTATCATGCGGAGTACAGCCTTCACCAGCAAATCGCGCTGAATAAACACCCGGCTTCCCTCCAATGCAATCAACGGCTATACCGCTATCATCTGCAACTACTATCCCGTCGCACTGTTTTGCAATCACAGATGCCTTTATGTAAGAGTTTTCTTCAAAAGTTGTGCCAGTTTCTTCTATTTCATCCTTTGGCGATCCCATCTCATCACGCGAAATAACATCCATGCCAAACTTAGAGAATATGTCGCGCATCTCACGAATTTTCCCTTCGTTCTGCGTCGCCAAAATCACTTTGTCCATCTACATCTCCTTAACAATACCCATTTTTTTGAAATAAAAGTCCGATTCACTTAAGACAACCTCGGTCTCTTATTCTCAAAAATCATAGTAATTATACCATAACGAACTGCTTATTTATGTATTTTATCTTGGTTTACAAATAAAACACAGTGTATTTTGTTAATGACGAAATTTTGGTATTATATTACTTGTAAAAGAAAGGACAATAGCGCTATGCAATTAATAGCTTCAAAAGTTTTTATTATATTTTTATATATAGCTATAGGTTTTGCTGCAAATAAGCTTCGCATATTAGGAACAGACTCAATAAATCATTTGATTTCACTAGTCTTGAACATTACGACTCCTTGCCTTTTGATTTATTCAATCTGCGGCCAATCTATATGCCCTGATACATTTTCAAACACGATTATTATTATAATTCTCTCAATAGTTATGTTCATTGTTTTTGGTGCAACATCGGTTAAAATTTCCAGATTGTTTAGCAAGAAAAATAACGATCAGCAAAATGTCTTATCGGTAGCTATGGTTACCTGCAATTCAGGTTTTATGGGCTTTCCCATTGCTCGCTCAGTATTTGGTCAAGTTGTGCTTTATTATTCAGTAGTTCAGAATATCGCATGTAACCTATATCTTTTTATAGGCTGCATGATTCAGATGAACCTTGGTGATAGCAGAGATGAAGCTGATAAGATAAGAGCCATAAGCAAAGAGACAATTATCAAGCCGTTTAAAAACGTCGTGACAATCGTCTCAATCTGTTCTGTATTCGTTTTATTCTCTGGTCTAAGGATTCCAGCTCCTGCCATTGATTTCCTATCTTCTATCGGAGAGACAACTGTTCCGTTATCCATGATTATAATCGGCATCCAACTCGGCGATTGCAAACTTAGAGGGCTTATCACAGACAAAGAGTTAATCATATCTAGCCTCGTATGTCTAGCGCTTGAGCCAGCACTCGCAATTATGGCCATTTGGTTTCTACCGCTAGCTAGCGTCTTAAAACTCACTATAGCTTTATCATTTACATACCCCAGCGCTGTGCTCAGTGTAGCTTTAGCGGCTGCTGAACACAAGGATACTAAACTCATGTCAGAAGCCGTGGCCATGTCCACGATGATGTCGATGATTACACTTCCAATATGGATTATAGTTATTGGCCACTTATTCTGATATTCTATCGATGCCGAGCTCTTCTTCGGCTACCTTTAGCATGAGCGCACACTCAATTCTCTTTTTGTGAAGCTCACACCCAAAGTCGTAAACCTTGTTGATATCTCCATTAGTATGAAGATTATTAGCTGCACATCCACCAGAGCAATATAACTTTGCAAAACAACCGCGGCACTTATCTCTAGTGTATAGGTTGTTATTATATCTAAAACCGTCTATTATTTCCTGCTTTTCTATCCCATCATAGACATTTCCGACCTTGTAATCATCATCTCCCACGAACTGATGACACGGATAAAGGTCTCCAGACGGTGTAACCGCAAGGTATTCCGTGCCTACACCGCATCCGCTAACGCGCTTATAGATACAAGGTCCTCCCGTAAGATCCACTGTGTAATGATAGAAGTTAAATCCCTCGCCTCTCTTTTCTCTCTCTAGCATCTCAATGGCTAGTTTCTCATACTGCGCCTTCAAGATATCCAAATCTTCCTCATGAAGAGCATAATCGGTGCTAGGATCGCTGACAACAGGCTCTATACTGGTCTCCTTAAACCCTAGATCCGCCATAGCTAACACATCTTCAGCAAAATCCTTATTATGCGCAGTATACGTTCCGCGCATATAATACTGTTTCTGTCCTCTATCCTCAGCCAGGCTCTTAAATTTCTCTATAATCTTGTCATACGTGCCTTTGCCATCTTTGCTCGTACGCATGAAGTCATGTGTCTTTCTTCGTCCGTCCATGCTCAGAACGACGTTGCTACATTCCCTATCAGCAAACTCGATCACCTCGTCATCAATCAGTACACCATTTGTAGTAAGCGTAAAATTAAAGTGCTTATTATGCGTCTTCTCGAGCTCTCTTCCATATGCAACGAGCTCTTTACATACATCCCAGTTCAAAAGTGGCTCGCCACCAAAGAAATCAACTTCGAGATTTTTTCGGCTTCCAGAATTCTCGACTAGGAAGTCTAGCGCCTGTTTACCAACTTCAAGAGACATGATCCCCGCTTTGCCACTGTACTCACCTTTACCTGCAAAACAGTATTTGCAGTCCATATTACATCCATGTGCGACGTGAAGGCAGATTGCTTTGAGCACAGACTGCTTAGCTTTTAAATCTCCGGCAATCTCCTCAAATGGGTCGTCTGAAAAAAGCAGCTTCTCCGACTTAAGCTCCTCGATGTCAGCTAATGTTTCATCGATATCACTATCATTAATTCCGCTGTACTTAGCCTTTATCTCCTCTATAATTTCATCTCTATTAACACCTTTGTCATACAAGGCGATTATATCGTACGCCACCTCATCTACAGAGTGGACAGCTCCACTGTTCACATCCATCACTATGTTATATCCGTTTAGTTTATACTGATGTATCATTTACTCTTGTACCATACCTTATAAAATTTATTTCATAATCTTCGTTAATCGAGGAATTAGCTCAAACAATAAAAAAGCGCTGCAATAAGCAGCGCCTTCAGTTACTATTTGTTCTTAGCCTGCTCGCAATGCTGATTAGCAACGCTGCATGAAGTCTTGCTTGCGGACTGGCAAGATGTCTGGCACTCACCGCATCCACCAGAAAGTGTTGACTTTGCCATATTTCTTGTTGAAATTGTCTTAATTCTGCTCATTACGTTATCCTCCTAATTACTCGTTATAGAATATCAAATGCGCTTAAACCTGTCAATCCTAACACAGTTATTTGCATTTCATAATCATACTTCTCAGTATACTCTGATTTTGAAAGTATATATTTATCTTTATTACTTACTCCTGAGATTCTCCGGACTTTGCTTCAAGTTCATCAAGCGCCTTGATGAGTTCAACTGCATCAATGGCATCTGTAGCACAGAGCTTCTCAATGGCTGCGATCGTATCCTTCGAACCTTTAGGTGTAGATTCAAGCTCTTTCTCTAGATCGCTCAAGTCTAAAGCTTCTGTACTTTCTTCACGCTCTTCTATTTCTACACTGTCTGTGTTGTCTGCACCTGTTCTGTCTTCAGATTCAGATGTCTCGAACACTTCTTCTAAAGCCTCTGGTTCAGTTGCTTCTGATTCAGCTTGCTCTGACGCACCAGCCGCTGGTTTAGTTACTTCCAGCTCAGCAACCTCTGGTTCAGTTGGTTCAGCTTGCTCAGATTCATCAGCCTCTAGTTCAGTTACTTTCGATTCAATCGCCTCTGGCTCAGTTACCTCTACATGTTCAGCTTCTGCAGATTCAACTGAAGTTACAGAGCTAAGAGTCTCGGTAGCTTCCTCCGCCTTCACGCTAGCATCATTTGATGCTTCCGCCTCAGACACCTTTTCAAGAACCGATTCATCAGCAACCGCATCGGCATTGGATACCAAAGCTTCTTTTACATCAGAAGATTTGTCATTATCAGTCTTATCACCATCCGTTCTGTCCTTAATCTCGCTTGATTCAGATGCAGAATTTGAGTTTAGAGCTCTCTTATCAGCCGTAATTTCATAGTCGAATACAGCTTCAGTCTTCATGCTGCGATTTAATATTCTGATTCTATCAGCCATCTTGCCATCTCCAGTAGCATTGACTGGAATCTGAATCGACACGCCTGCTTCGATCTCATACACCTCTTGCTGACCGTTTGTTGGTGGTAAATCCCACTCTTTAGTCACAGCATTAAACGACCTATGCAGGAATCTAACTCTTCCTCTCTTGACATCGATGTGGTATATAACATCTCCCTTAACACTAGGAATCAAGCATTCGCTCTGCTTCAGGCTGAGCTGTCCGCGAAGAGCAACCGTCCCCTTTGCTCTCTTATATATAGCACCTCTATATTCTTGAATCCTCTTTGTCTCAGTCTCTTTGACTATCATCACATCACACTGTGCATGTCTAATGATGTATGATGCCGTAAGCCCTATAGTGCTACCTGCACCTGGCTTTGTAGACTTTGTCATGACAATCATCTCTGCGCCAAATTCCTTTGCCGCTTCGATAACTCTAGCTCCGGCACGACCTACTGCAGATCTCGTTATGACACTATATTTATCTATTGTCCTGGCAATAGAATTGAGTTTCTTGTCGAGCTCCTCTCGAATCTCTGCTTCCTCACCGAGAGAGAGCGCATATCCTGTATTTTCACGCACCATAACGAGCACAACCTCGAAAGCCTTCGGCGAAAACGTGGTTTTTAGCTGCTCAAGCGCTATTAAACTCCTAGGTGAACCATCAACTGGCACAAGAATTCTCTTCATCAAATCACCCTTACTACTTTCTAATAAGTGCATCAATATCACATTTAAATATACAAATTAATTATACATTTTAGCGATATCAAAATCAAACTAAAGGGTGGCTAACTATTTCAGCCACTTGTTTTTGGTCATTATCATCTCCTGTATAGCCATATATAGCAGCAGATACTCGTCATCTAGACTGCAGATTAAGCTATTCTCAGTGAGTACATCCTCTTCGAATGCGATTCTAGCATTTCCTGCAATCACAGCCTTCCTCACACCATCTATCGTGATGATGTAATTACAGCTAAGATTTGCCTTTCTCACGGCTCTAAATCCCTTTACGTAAACTCTGCCATCGCTCGTCTCAAGGAAGTATGAATCACTATCACTTTCGGTATCCCTATATAGAGTTCCGTATTCTTCGCCTGACATATAGAACTTAAATCCATTCTTCTCGGCTTTTGCAGATCCCGTAACTTGAGCGAGCACCTCTCCAGCTTCTTCAATTGATTCATCGCCTTCTGGTATCTCGTAGATTTTCACATCGAGAGGCTCATTTGTCGTTCTAACATAGGTGTACTCGTTATCATCAATATCTTTATACAAACAATCTGTGCTATTTGCATAGAAAAATTTAAATTTATCCAGTGACTTAATATCCGAGTTATCACCAGCTTTTACCCTTTTAATGATTTCCGTTAAATCGTCAACCAAAACGGCGCTCATCAGCTTCCAGCTAGCAAAATTAGAATAGGTTTTCGGATTAACCGTCATATTCTTCGTGTCAAGAACATCTTTAAAGTGAGCTTCATTTTCTGCATTTCTCACGATATGATTGAGTTCTGTGCCGCTCTTGACGACGATATTATTTTTTTTATCCTTATAAATCGTAATATAGTCTTTGAATGGACTTGGTCCGAAGATGATAGCATCTCCAGTCGTAAAAGTATTGCTCCCAATCCATGGACATCCTAACCATGTGTCAACAGAGCTTAGACGTTCATATATATGCTCTATAGTGATATCTTCACAGCCCTCAACGATCTTGTCATATAGGTTTCGATCATTGTAGTGCTTTCCTCCTGTCGTCAGCCATATCGCTACTGCAAGTCCGACGAAAATACCACCTAAAATAAATTTCCCGACGGTGATTCCCATAATACCCATAGCCAGGCACAGGACCATAAGGAGTCTAAAAAGTTTGTCTCCGTTCATACTCATTCCTTATAAGAGTGATGCAGGAATACCTGCATCACTCAAACATAACGCATTACCTCACTTTTAAAATTAACTGTATATCGCCATTAAATATTTTTGATTAGCTTCTCTTTTTTGTTCATGATATGGCTATATCTTCTTAGTGCAACCATAGCATTTACAGCCTGTTCAGGTGTAGAGTAAGCAGGGATTCCCTTGTCTCTGAGTTTCATGATAGCTTCTCTGCACTCATTTCCACCCTGGCACTCCATGATAAATGGCTTTCCGAGATTCTTGTACTGTCTGTGAATATTAATCACAGTCTCAGTAATAGCCTCAACATCAGTTACTGCAGTTGGGCAAACGGAAATAAGAATTCCATCAACGTGTTCATCCCTATATGCCGTTTTAAGCGCACCACCATACATGTCAGAAGTTGCTGTTCCACTGATATCAACAGGGTTGAGAGGCGAACCGAATGCAGGCATATAATTTCTGATATTCTCTCTGAGGTCTGGCGAGATATCCTTGAGTTCCTTTAGTGGCATTCCCAATCTCTCAAAATGGTCAGCCGCTAGAAGTCCAGCACCACCTCCATTTGTGATGATTACTACATTGTCACCTCTTAGTGGAGGGCAGTTGCCTAAAGCGAGAGAAGTATCTAAGAACTCCTGCCATGTTTTCTCGCGAAGAACACCTGATTCTTCGAATAATTTATCGTACTCAGCATTTGAATGTCCCTGATTCTCAGATGCTGTATGAGCAAATGCAGCCTTAACACCTATCTCAGAAGAACCAACCTTTATTGCGGTAATCGGCTTCTCGCACTCAAGGCAAGCTTTTTTAAATGCTTCAGGGCTATCGAGAGCTTCGATGTAAACTGCGATGCACTTCGTATTAGGCTCTTTGTCTGCATACTTAATCATCTCGCAGAAATCAACGTCAGCCTTGTTGCCTAGTCCTACGAACATGCTGATGCCAAAGTGGTCAATCTGAGATGAACCAAGTGCAGCTAGAAGGTTAGACCCTGACTGCGAGATCAGTGCAACTGGTCCTTTATTAGGTAGATATGGTATAAATCCACAGTTGAAATCGTGGTATGGAGTTCCAATACCTACTAGGTTTGGACCGATCAGCGGAAGCTCGTGTTCACGGCAGAACTCGGTTATCTCATTTTGCAGGTCACCGTTTCCAACTTCTTTAAATCCAGATGATGAAACTACTGCTATCTTAACCTTTTTCTCAACGCAGTCTTTGAGCGCATCGAAAACGCCCGTTGCTGGTAGCGATACGAAGGCTAAGTCAACATCACAAGGAACATCCTTTATATTCTGATATGCCGGTATTCCTGCAACTTCTGTGGCTTTAACATTGATAGGGTAAAGCTCTCCCTCATATCCGCACTTTCTAAGTCCCTGGATTACCTTAAATCCAACCTTCGTCTCATTACGGCTGGCTCCAATTACAGCGATTGAATTTGGCTTGAATGCGTACTCTAGTTTGTCAACGACGTATTGTCTTGCTTCTTTTACTTCCATTTTGTAATCTCCTCCTGCTTTGAAATAACCTTATAGCTTAGCCATGTAGCTCAGCGTTCTTATCAGTTGGCTTACATAGCTCATCTCATTGTCATACCATGCAACTACTCTAACTTCATAGATATGCGTTCCGCACTTCTGAGCTAGCGTCTGCGTTGCATCAAACAGTGAGCCATAGCTCATCCCGATAACGTCTGTCGATACTATTTCATCCTCGTTGTAACCGAACGATGCATCCTGTGCAGCTTTCATCGCTGCATTGATTCCCTCTACTGACACCGAATCGGTCTCGTCCTTGAGAGTAGCATCTAGTATAGTAATGGATCCGGTAGCTACTGGAACTCTCTGCGCAGATCCAATTAACTTTCCTGCAAGCTCTGGAATTACATTTCCAATCGCTTGCGCCGCACCTGTGGTAGTAGGAACGATATTGATTGCCGCTGCTCTCGATCTTCTGAATTTAGATCCCTTATCCGGTGCATCGAGTATCTTCTGATTACCAGTATACGCATGGATGGTCGTCATAAATCCTGTACGCAGCTCTCTGTAATCAGCGAGCGCCTTTGCCATAGGAGCGAGGCAGTTCGTCGTACAAGATGCTCCTGACACTATCCTGTCTTCAGAAGTCAGAGTCTCGTGATTAACGCCATATACGATGGTCTTGAGATCATTTCCAGCAGGTGCTGAAATCAGGACCTTCTTGGCGCCTGCATACAGATGCGCCTTCGACTTCTCCTTAGATGTGTAGAACCCTGTGCATTCAAGCACAACATCTATTTCTAATTCTCCCCAAGGTAGATTTCTAGCGTCTGATTCCTTATAAATAGTGATTTTCTTACCGTCGACTATGATCGACTCTTCGTCATTTTCCACAGTATGTCCCAGGTAAGTTCCCTGTACACTATCGTATTTTAGCAGATATGCCAGCATATTGGGAGATGTTAAATCGTTGATTGCAACAACTTCGAATTCTTCCATCTCCATGACACGTCTGAATGCTAGTCTACCTATACGACCAAATCCATTGATAGCTAATCTAATCATATATAGCCCCCACTTACACGTATTTAGTTGTAATTTATCTATTCAAATGGGAATTTGAAATCCATGCCGAGCGAGTCACGCACCTCGATGAACTCACGCTGTACATCCTCCCCCATTGGAACACCTTTGTCTTTGCGGAATTCTTTTATATCCCACTCCTTCTCTCCAGCAGTGTATATTCTGTCATGACCAGGCGCCTTCTGAGATGCCCTAAGAGCTCTAAGTATATCGCCTGCAGTCTTCTCACACACCTCTCTACCGATCATCGCTTCAGGATCAATTACTATGAAGAAATGGCCTAGGTGATAAGGTCTTAGTTCCCCATTTTCCCCTATGCACGTCAAATTCTTGAGGAACATTCCTCCAGAAAGAGCTGCTGATAGCAGTTCAACGGCTGTCGCATAGCTGTAACCTTTATATCCGCCAAGCTCCTCGCCTATTCCACCGAGTGGAGCTAGCGCAGCTTCCCTATTATTTAGTGCTTTCAGAATGTAGGAAGTATCGGTGAGCGCTGAACCGTCTCTTCCGATAACCATTCCTGCAGGAGTGTCCTTGCCGATACGTTCGTAAAACTCTAGCTTTCCTCTCTGCGTTATGGATGTCGCACAGTCAATCAAAAATGGATATCCTTCATCCGTAGGAATTCCGATCGTAAGCGGATTTGTTCCGAGCATATTTTCAACACCGAATGTCGGTGCGATTGAAGGCCTTGCATTAGTTCCTGTAATCCCTATCATGCCTTCATCTGTCGCCATTGAGGTCCAGTATCCAGCGATCCCGTAGTGCGAGGAATTACGAACTGCAACGCAAGCAGTTCCATACTTCTTCGCCTTCTCGATAGCCATATCCATAGCCATCTTACTAGCAACCATACCCATACCATCGTTAGCATCGAGTACTGCTGTCGTCGGCGATTCTCTGATAATATCAACCTCTGTGACAGGATTTAATATACCTTTGTTGATGCGGTCAACGTAAATGGGTTTGAATCTATTTACCCCGTGACTTTCGATTCCTCTCCTGTCGCTCTCCATTAGAACTTCAGCGCAAATCTCAGCATCAGCCTCAGGAACTCCGAGTTCTGTGAATGCCTTTACCATAAAATCCTGCACCACATCCCAAGCTATATACGGACGAGTTTCTTTATCCATTAAGCACCTCCACAATGAATAAAACATACTGCAATATATTGTGAATCAGTCGATAATCATATGATAACGTCTGAGTTCATTCTTAATAAATTAACTAGCTGATATGAAATTTACATTCTATCCCAGCCTTTATAGTCTCCACGCGCTGTCAATGTCCTATACCCAATTTTAGCTAATCTCTCATCGAGCAACTGACGGCCTTCTGCTGCTTTGTCCTTGACCCCCACCTTGCCCTCATACAAAAGGTATTTACTCCTGGCATTATCCGGTGAAAGGCTCGGCATTATAACATTCGCACCCGCAAGCACGCCCTTTTCACGACCCGTTTTGTCGATTGTACCTAGAGCTGTTGTCGCTGGCAATAACGCTTTAGGGAACATTATCCTCAGTATACTAAGGCAATAAAGCGTCAGTTCAAGTGTTCCGTCAGCTTCGTTCCTAAACGGTGTATCCTTATGATGTATAAATGGTCCGATTCCTATCATATGAGGATTCAGCTTCTTTAAATACTCAAAGTCGCTTGCCATTGTATCGTAGGTCTGTCCCGGTGAACCAACCATGAAACCAGCGCCGATTTGAAATCCGATATCCTTCAAAATAGCAAGACATCGCATGCGATTCTCTAGCGAAAGTGACTCTGGATGAAGGCGTCTATAATGAGCACTATCAGCAGTTTCATGTCTCAGCAGGTATCTATCTGCACCGGCCGCAAAATATCGCTCGTAGCTCTCGCGCCCCTTTTCTCCAATCGAAAGGGTTAACGCACAATCGGGATAGTTCGACTTAATCGCTGAGATAATTTCACACATCATATCATCCGTAAAATAAGGATCCTCTCCACCTTGTAGTACGAATGTCCTAAGCCCGATATGATATCCTATCTCACAGCAGCTTAAGATTTCTTCAAGACTAAGCCTATATCTCTCAACGTTATCATTGCTCCGTCTAATACCGCAGTAATAGCAGTCATTTTTGCATGTGTTGGAATACTCTATGAGTCCTCGCAAAAATATATCGTGACCATAGTTACTAACTGCGATGCCCTGTGCTGTACTGCGTAGATACTCACGAACCTCATCATCTCTATCTGCAAGTAGCTCCACATATTCGTTATGTTCCAAAAGCCCGTCTTCAACAAGCTTGCGTGCTAGTCGCATAACTTCAGTCATTTTTCTAATCCCCCCATTAGATATTTTAACACAATGAAATATTATAACAACAAAAGAAAATACGTGATTTTTTGAACGTTTGTACAAACAATTGTTGACACATATATTGCGTTAGGCTAAAATCAAATTAAATTGTGTGCAACAAGATGTATATTTAGAGAATTGCATACAGTATCTGCACAACTGGGAGGAAAACTGATGGACAAGTACGATAGCCTAAAGCTAGAAAATCAACTATGCTTTCCGCTGTACGCATGCTCTAAGGAGATAACTCGCAGATATAAGCCATTTCTGAGCAAGCTGGATCTCACATATACACAGTACATCACTATGATGGTACTATGGGAGACTCGCGAGCTTAGTGTTAAGGAACTTGGGGATAAGCTTTTCCTTGATTCTGGTACGCTAACTCCGCTTCTCAAGAAGCTTGAATCTAAGGGTTATTTAACTAGAAATCGTTCGGTAAAGGATGAACGCAATCTAATCATCAAAATTACAGACAAGGGTATGGCTCTCCGCGAGGAAGCGCTTGCCGTACCACAGGAGATTCGTTCATGTATTAATCTTACTGACGACGAAGCTGCAGCACTGTTCAAACTACTTCATAATTTCATGAATACAATCGAGCAGTAAGAGCGAGTTCAGGCGCTTACATTGAACAACATCAAAGAAATTAGGCAGGGGCTATTGCTCCTGCCTGTTTTCATAATCTGTAAATTTTCAAGTGATGTATTTATACCAGTGTTCAAATTACAGCAAGATTTAACTATAATCAAATGTCGTATAGACGCTATTTTATATCAGCTTTCTTTGCCGCAACAAGACCTTTTCTATACAGAGACTTAAGCATATCTACATCTCTAGTCAGAGTCTTGAGTTTACCAATGTTCTCAGGTGCAATGATTTTTGCGACTCCTTCTTCCTCGAGCTTTTTTATAGCATCTAGCTGCGTATTGTAGGTTTCGGCTCTATGCTCAAGAAGCTCAGCTGCCTTAGGATACTGCCTAGCCAGTATCTGAGCCATTCTCTTATCGCTATTATCTATGCGGTGCCCGGCCTTAGGTCTAGTCAATATAATTACGAGTTCATCGCAGCCATCATCTAATGCCTTCTTATATGGGATTGGGTCTGCTATACCCCCATCAAAATATTCCACACCATCTATCTTATAAGGTTTATTTACAACCGGTACGCAGCTAGACGCATTTATAGGTGCATAGTTATTATAGTTTAGATCGGCTTTTGTAAAGTATTTAGTCTTGCCAGTATTTGCTTCAGCAGCAATTATTATGAATTCTGATGGATTACTCTTAAGAACTTCGAAATTTAGCGGATATTCACCATAACTGTTCGACAGTGTGCCATATACATAATCTAAATCAACATATGAACCTGTCTTAATGAAATTATCAAGACTCATATATTCCTTTCGCATAGCATATTCCGTATAAAATTCATAATTTCTGTGTTGTTGTCCTGCAAGGAATGATGCTATATTAGCGCAGCCAGCTGATACACCATAGCACCTGTCAAAAGCCACTCCATACTCAAGGAAGTAGTCGAATACTCCTGCCCCAAATATATCGCGTGTTCCACCACCAACATCTATAACGCCTCTCATGTATTACCCCCTTTTATATAAAAAACTCTCTATTTTACATATTTATCAGTTTCAATCTGAAGGTCATCCCTGATATTAAGTTCCCATCCTTCTATATCGACTACTGTTACATTACAGTTTCCGACGTGTTCCGTCCATAAATCACTGAATTCCATACCTCTTATATATAGAAGCATCATGTGAATTGCCGTTCCGTGAGATACCGCCAGTATATTTCCTTCATTGTTTTCATCTCGCACCCTCTCAAGGAACCTCTTTACCCTGAATTTAAGAGTCTCTAGTGACTCGCCACCTTCTGGTGGCATGTAATTGCCAGGGGATAAAAATATGTTATTCTTACTACCCTGAAGCTCCTCATACTTTCGCCCTTCGTTTATCCCGAAGTCGATTTCCGTAAGATCATCGTCTATTATAAACTTGTCTCTAGTCTCCGAGGTAGCGATTTCTGCTGTTTTGATTGCTCTCTCTAGAGGGCTACAATAAATCTTGTCGAACTTAATGCCACGCTCGCGTAGCAGCTCTCCAACCTTCTCTGACTGAGCAATACCAACATCGTTCAGTTCTGTTTGCATGTGACCTTGAAACCGTTTCTCGCTATTTAAATCGGTCTGCCCATGTCTAAGAATATATAGCCTCATAACGAATTGACCTTTCTATTTTAATATATTAATAATATGCAGCCTAATGGCTTCTTTAAGTACAGTATCTCCATGACACTTAGCACTATTAACAATCTAGATTATTTCTTCCTATGGAAATAGTCCTTTACACCATCAACTAGATGTTCAATCTCATCAAGCCCTGGGAATAAATGCTTATCATGAATCTTATCTCGGAGTTTATCCTTATCTTCTCCCTCTCGGCGAATCTTCATGATTCTCTCCCAGATCTCAGGATAATCATTCTTCAGAATTTCTCTGTGTCTAGCTCGCTCTTCCGCAAAGGCATTATATGCATCAGGGAATCTACTTCTAAACTGTTCTTCACGCACAATTCTCGTCCTGATGATTTCATCTAGTTCCTCGGAATTTCTATCGTTAATCTGCATGTCAAGCTTTGCGTGATATAACAGAATCTTCTCTCGTACACGCTGGAATTTTTCGAGATCTATCTTGCCGAGTTCGAGAAGGTGCGCAAGCTGGAACTCAAGAAAATCCAAGAACTTCTCCTCGTCAATCTCGCTCCAGTTACTGCCAAGTGCATTTCGCTCAGCCTCTCGTATCATATCCTCATCTACTTTTTCAAGACTAATGAGCTTATCTGCGAGCGAATTAGCGACCTCTTCCATCCTAGCTTCTGCTTGATCACCATATGCCCATTCAAACTCTGCAATCTGAGAGCTGCCAGCCGAACCATTGATGGAGATGTAACAGACATCGCCCTCGCAATCACCTAGTTCGTATGGCTTGTTTATACCCACCGACTTTAGTGCCTGGTAAATGTGTGGAACTATAGCGTAATCTTTAAACATCTGCTCCGCTCCAAAGGCACGCAATTGATCGTTTAAATCTCCAGAGTGTTCGGTAAGAAATAGCTTTATGCCGCGCTCTTTATACTTAGTGTATAAAATCATCAAACGCTCTACAGCTGTGACATCAATGCTTGTGATGCCGCTGGCATCAATGATTACGGCCTTCATATCGTCGGTTACCAAATCATCAATTTCGTCCTTGATCGTATTAGCATTCGCAAAGAACAATGCTCCACCGAATCTGTATATAAGCACCCCTTTAATCTCACGAGTACCCGTAGTCCTGCCTACAGGATAGAACTGATCTTTCTCAGGTATATATCCGAGTCTACTTCTAGGAGGATTTGATGCTCTGATGATTACGGTCACAAACGAGAGGATAATTCCGATAAGCACGCCGTAAATCGTTCCAAAGATCAAGACTGTGAACATCACCACATAGAATATCTTCCATTCAGTTCTGTCAACCTTGCGCAGCTTAGCAGCGAGATCAAATTCAGTGCTGCTGATGAGTGCAGAAATTACTATCGCAGTGAGCACTGGTACTGGCAGCATGTGTATAAAACTTGTACCGAAGACTAGAATTATCATCATTGTAGCTGCCGCAGATATCGACATCACCTGCGACTTCACACCGAACTGATCTGCGATGTTGCTCCTCGAGACACTTCCGTTTACAGGGCAGCAGCCAACCAGTCCGCCAGCAAGATTACTCATCGCATAGGCGAGAATTTCCCTGTTATTGTCGATTTTATCATCGTACTTAAGTGCGAAATTATTGGTTGCGAGAAGAGTCTCAGAGATGATTACAATCGCTATTATGAGCGTCTGAAGCATCATGGTTCTAACGTTTCCATGAACCAGTGAAACGTCTGGTATAGACAGAGGCGGCAGCCCTGCCTTCACCTCCGGAAGCATTTTAACGCCGTACTGTCCAAGATTCATAGCATAGTTCAGTCCAGCTCCAATGAACATCATAACTGCACTCATTGGTATCGCTGGTATAAATCTCTTAGAACCCAAAATTATGATAATCGTACCAAGCCCAAGCGCAAGTGACGGAATATGGACTCCTACACTTGCTGTTTTATAGATATGAATTAAGAGCTCGTGTAGTTCTCCACGCCCTGAATCCCCGCCATACAGCTTGGGAATTTGCATCAATATAATCGTACAGCAAATGCCTGTTATGAAGCCTCCCATTACTGGCGACGAAATGAATTTTACCAGTCTACCGAGTCCGACTATGCGCGCTATAAGTATCCAGGCAGCAGTAAATAATGTAATTACAGGTATTATCCGCACTGCCTCTTGCGATTGATATGCAATACCCATCGAATACAGCATGCCACCAACAAGCGCAGCTGGTGCGGCATCTACCCCGAAAACGAATCTCGGAGAACTCGTTATCAATCCATAGACCAATATAGGTAGCAGTGATCCATACAAACCATAAATTGGCGGAAGCCCTGCAACTAATGCATATCCGATGGAAATCGGGATAGACACTAGCGCAACGATAATTCCGGCAGGAATATCTTTTTTCAAAAAATGCAAATCATACCCTTTTAGCGACATCTATCTCCCCTGTTGCATGCGTCACTTTATAACAGAACACAAGCCTTCATCATAAACTTTAATGTGTATTATACATCAGTTGCGTGTTAAAATTATGATATGAAAAGAATTAGATTAGGATTAACGAATATAGAGGTTTCAGCAGTAGGCATGGGAACGCTCACGATGGGTTTCTCGCAAAAAAATCTTTCCACAGACGAAGGTGCTCGCATCATCGTGCATGCCGTGAGGAGCGGAATTAATTTTCTCGATACCGCTCAGTATTATGACACCTACAGATATCTTAGGCCAGCACTCGATACAATTAAATCCGATGAAAACATAGCGATGCCTGTTGTCTGTAGCAAGACCCTCGAGACTGATTACAGGGGTACATCAGCCGCAGTCGATGAATGCCTTTCTGAGCTCAATCTCAAACAGATAGATATCTTCCTACTTCACGAAGTTCGAGGAGTCATCGACCTCCATGGACGAAGCGAGGCGTGGAGGGCGCTTAGGGACAAAAAAGCCTCCGGATTAATTAGGGCGATTGGTATATCGACGCATCATGTGGATGCATGCCGTGCAGCATCGAACTTAGATTTGTGTGATGTGGTCTTCCCGCTGATAAATAAAGCTGGCATGGGCATAAGAAACGGAGAAAACCCTGGAACACGAGAGGATATGGCGGAAGCGATAAAGCTTTGCTCAGATCAAGGAATTGGCGTGTTCACCATGAAGGCCTTCGGCGGAGGGAATATCATCGAAGATTACGTTCAGTGCCTCGATTATGTCACTTCATTAGATGGTGTTGATGCTGTGATGCTAGGCATGGGAAGTCTGGATGAAGTCGACACTGCAGTCAGTTACTTTGAAGGAAATCTCAGTAGCGATTACAGACCCGATATCAGCAAGAAACGCATGATGGTCGACCAAAGTGACTGCGAAGGCTGCGGAGCATGTAAGGCCCGCTGCGTCAGTGAGGCTATATCCTGGAATGATAGTGGCCTAGCCGAAATCAGCGTTGAAAAGTGCGTGCGATGCGGTTACTGCGCACCCGTATGCCCTGTCAGAGCTATTGTTTTTTTATAGTATTTAAAAAATATATCGATTATCCGTCTTGTACTAATTGTGCAAAATTGATATTATTGTGTTATGTATGGACTTGAAAGGAGAACTTTATGGAATATTTAAGATACTATGATGAGATTGTTTCTCGCCGCCAGTCGTGCCGCGATTTCGCAGATACAGTAGTTGATGCTGCTTCAGTTGAGGAAATTAAAGCTTATAACGAAGTAGTGCCAAAGCTACTTCCTGAGATTTCTACCGAGCTTCATTTCTTCGGTGGCGATGTGGTGGATTTCCTTGGAAGTAGCGTAGGATATAACGGCTTTACTGTAAAGGCGCCTAACTACTTAGCGCTTTACTCAGAGGAAGCACCTCATTATCTAGAGAATGCAGGATTCATCGCACAGGGTCTAACACTTAAGCTCACACAACTTGGATTAGATGCTTGCTGGCTAACTGTAAACGATGCTGAAGCTGCTAAGGCTGCACTCGGCGTTGATACAGATAAGACTCTTGCGGTATTTATCGCATTCGGACACGGTAACAAAACTAAAAAGGACGTTCGCCTCGATATCAAGAGCCCATCCAACGTTACGATGGTTTCTTGCGAGAAGAAGGTTGCACCTAAGATTAGCATGCAGGATCTTCTATCTTACAAGGTATACGGAGAGCCAGTTAACATGGAGCTTCTGTACACTGAGCTTGAGGATGCACTGCTATCAATCGCTGTTGCACAGTCATTTTTCAATCGTCAGCCATACAGAGTAATCGTTGATGACGATATCATATCGCTAATTGGTCTAGACGACGAGCTCACAACTGCTGAGGATCAGCTACTCAACTACGGAATTGCAATGTTTAATTTCTATGCAGTTCTTGATTCAACTAGAGCTGGTGTAAAGATGTGGAGTTTCGATGATGCAGGCAGAGATCTAAAGCTTCCTGAAAATGCTCATTACATCGCTAAGATAAGAATTTAATCCATATTATTTGACTACAAATGTATAAACAAGACCTAGGATTTGGAATCACATAGTTCCAGCTCCTAGGTCTTTTGTTTGAGTTGTTTTCCTTAGCGAGTGCTATATCGCTTTACCATCGAGCAAAGCTTCTATCAGTTCATCGCTCTCGTTATATACGAGCTTAAGTGAAAAGAAATCATCTCGCTCTCTTAGGAGTCTGAGAAATATCTTATCTCCTTCCCACAGCTCGAGGTCTAGCAGCTTATCCTTTGGCACCCACTCGAGGACGCCTTCATCACACGGCACTTCCTCTCCTACAAAACCAGTCGCCGTAAAGAGATGCATGTACTCGACCATCTCTTTTTCACCGCTTCCGTAGATAAAGGTAACTATGCCTCGGAACTTGTAGTCTGTAAGCGTGTACCCTGTCTCTTCACGTACTTCACGAAGTAGACAGTCGTCGGGACTCTCTCTATCTTCGAAATGACCTCCGACACCAATCCATTTATTATGGTTTATATCATTTGCCTTGATGATGCGATGTAGCATAAGATACTTATCATCATTTTCAATATAACACAGCGTGCTAAGTCTAGCTTTGTTCATTAAGGTGCCTCCACTTCGTCAAATTGCGAGTTATACAGATCAGCATATGCTCCGCTTTCTAAGAGAAGTTCATCATGCGTTCCTTGCTCTATTATATCACCGTGGTCCATCACGAGTATGAGGTCAGCATTTCTGATGGTCGATAATCGGTGTGCTATGACAAAAGTTGTACGTCCCTTCATAAGCTGATCCATGGCTTCCTGAATCCTAACCTCTGTTCTTGTATCAACCGAAGATGTGGCCTCATCAAGAATCAAAATCTTGCGATCTGCAAGTATCGCTCTCGCGATGGTTAGAAGCTGCTTCTGTCCTTCTGATATGTTGGTTGCATCTTCGTTTAAAACCATATTGTATCCGCCAGGGAGAGTCTTGATGAATCGGTCCGCCCTTGCCGCCTTAGCAGCAGCTATAACCTCTTCATCGCTCGCATCCTGATTCCCATATCTGATATTCTCCATAATAGTATCTGAGTACAGCCATGTGTCCTGAAGAACCATTGCGATATTATTCCTCAGACCATGACGGCTCATCGTACGAATATCATTACCGTCAATTTTTATCGACCCACCATTTACATCGTAGAAGCGCATCAACAGCTTCACTATTGTGGTTTTACCCGCACCTGTCGGTCCGACGATAGCGATTTTCTGTCCCGGCTTAACGCTCGCACTAAAGTCATTTATGATAATCTGATCTGGATTGTAACCGAATTTCACATGATCAAATTCTACAAACCCTTCAACATCAAGCGTACTAATGGCATCATCGGTATCCCTAGTCTCCTCCTCCTCTGCTAGAAACTCAAATACACGCTCCCCTGCTGCTCCCATCGACTGCACCTGATTCATAACCTGAGCAGCCTGCGAAAGTGGCTGCGTAAGACTACGAACATATTGTATAAATGCCTGTATATCTCCGATTCCAATCACATTTTTAATTGCCAGCATGGCTCCTGAAATAGCCACCCCCGCATATCCGAGATTTCCTACGAACATCATCACGGGCTGCATTATGCCTGATATAAACTGTGATTTCCAAGCCGACTCATAGAGAATCTCATTGGTCTCATTAAATGTCTTCTCTATAGTTTCCTCTTTATTGAACGCTTTTATCACGAGCTGCCCTGCAAAATTTTCTTCTATCTGTCCGTTTATATTGCCGAGGTACTCCTGCTGAGCTTTGAAGTGTTTCTGCGACATCTTGATTATTAAGCCGAGCAGAAAAATAGACACTGGAATCGTGACAAATGATATCAATGTCATGAGCGGTGATATGGTCATCATCATTACTAGCACACCTATAACAGTTGCCACGGAGGTAATAATCGTAGTTACACTCTGGTTTAGCCCCGTCCCCAAAGTGTCTACATCGTTCGTAATCCTCGACAGCACATCACCGTACTGGTGACTCTCAAAATACTTCATCGGCATGCGGTTAATCTTTTCAGATATATCTCGGCGTAAGTTATATACGATTTTCTGGGTGATACCTGTCATTATCCACCCCTGCACAAAGGTCAGCACCGCACTAAGAGCATATAAAGCAGTGGTAAAGGCCAAAATCCTACCGATTGTCGTAAAGTCGATAGTCCCAGTCCCCTTAATCTTATGCATTAGCCCTTCTGCAAGAACTGTAGTCGCCCGTCCCATCACCTTTGGTCCGATTACCTGAAACACTGTACCCGCAATCGCAAACAATATAACTACTACAAATGCATATTTATAATTTCCACTATATCTAACTATCTGCTTCATAGACTTGCTGAAATTCTTTGGCTTCTCAGAAGGTGTTCCGACTCCTGGGCCATGCCCCCTCTTAACTGGAGCTGGTTTCTTATTCGTATTTTCTGCCATTATTCCACCTCCAATTCGCTCTTTGAAAGCTGCGATTCAGCTATTTGTCTATAGGTTTCACATGTCCGGAGCAAATCTCTATGTCTACCCTTCCCAACGATTTCTCCTTCATCGAGAACGATAATCTGCTCCGCATCAATAATCGTGCCAACTCGCTGTGCGACTATGATTTTAGTTGCTTCTTTCTCATGCTTTGCAAGAACTCTTCTGAGCTTCGCATCCGTCTTCATATCGAGTGCTGAAAAACTATCATCAAACACTAGAATCTTTGGCTTCTTAGCAATCGCTCTTGCGATGGAAAGTCTCTGCTTCTGTCCACCAGATACATTTGAGCCACCTTGTGCAATTGCACTTTCAAATTTATCTTCCTTTTCCTCGATGAACTCGAGAGCCTGTGCTATCTCCGCAGCTTCACGAACCTCCTCTGGTGTCGCAGATTCATTTCCAAATCTAATATTTGAATCGATAGTGCCCGAGAACAGAATACCTTTTTGAGGCACTAGCCCGATTTGATCTCTGAGCGACTTCATGCTGATCTCACGTATATCCACACCGTCTAGGGTAATGCATCCAGCGGTTACGTCAAAGAATCTCGGTATCAGATTAACTATCGTACTCTTGCCTGAACCTGTGCTTCCGATTATCGCAGTAGTTTCACCTGGATTCGCAGTAAAACTTATACCCGATAAAGCGTCCTCATTAGAGCCTTCATATCTGAATGAAACGTTATCAAATTCCAATCGACCTGAACATTCATTAATATAAATTGCATCAGAACTATCGAGCACCGATGATTCAGATCTTATCACCTCATCTATCCTATTAGCTGCAACACCAGCTCTCGGAATTAGTATAGACATAACAGTTAGAATCATAAAGGACATCACTATCATCATAGAGTAAGTGAGAAATGCAGTCATTGATCCAACCTGCATACTGCCCGCATTAATTCGGTGCGAAGCCACCCATACAATTGCCACGCCGAGCAAATTCATCAGCATCATTAGAATCGGCGGCATGAAGGTCATAACTCTATTGGTAAATAACTGAGTCTTCATAAGAGCAAGGTTCGCCTTATCGAAGCGTTTTTCTGCCGATCGCTCCCTTCCGAAGGCACGAATCACCGGGATGCCGGTGAGTATCGATCGTGAAACACTATTTAGAGCATCCACCAGCTCCTGCATGATGCGGAATTTTGGCAAAGCAATAATCATAAGTGTCAATACTATGACCACTACCGTAGCTACACCGAGCGCAATCACGTAGCTCATATGAGCCCCCGTCTCAACAACCTTGACGATTCCCCATATTGCTAAAATGGGCGCATAAAGCACCATACGAAGCATGATTGTCGTTGTCATCTGCACCTGCTGAATATCATTGGTAGCTCTCGTAATCAAAGAAGATGTCTGAAATTTATCCATCTCAGCGCTTGAGAAGCTCATGACTTTTTCAAAGACCTCTCTTCTGAGCGTCATGCCTATCTTAGCTCCGACCTTCGAAGCTATATAGGACGCTAAAATGGCAGCTGAAATCATCAAAAATGTGACGAGCATCATCTTAAAAGCAGTGTGATGCAGATATGTCTTTTGTACGCCATCTATATCTACTCCGGCTTCCTGAGATGCGCTAGTTGCATAAGCTATACCCATAGACCTAAGCGTCTTATCGCCAACGGACGATATAGTCTTATCCATATCACTCCTTGATTTATTAATCTCCGATTCATCCATCTCTCCGCTAGCAATTTGCGACTGAATCAGGGGACGCATGTCAACGTAAGCATGCACTTTACCGCTCTGGTCCTTTGCTTTAAACGACTTGATATCAACCTTCATCATATTAGCAATTTCAGAAATAGACATGTCATCTATGCGCATAGCCATCGCCTTAGTTTCTGGTCTAGCACTTAGCTGCTCCTTTACAGTATTCTTAAACTGCTTAACAGTCATATGACCGAGCTGATAACTAAGAACTATCGGTTTAAGCAATGTTCTATCAAGCTTATTTAGCTTCTTTTCATCCTTAACCACGAGAGCATAATTTTCGCCATCCCTCTTATATGCGGATGACCAAAGCGCCTTCTCGCCATCATTCATGAAAATCTGCGCTTCCCTATATTCGTCTCCCTTAATCTTGCTCGGCATGATATGCTCAATACCTTTATTCTGTATACCAGTATCTATAATCTTCTGCATATAGCTAGGAATCGAAATGTCTCCAAATGCCTGAATCACAAGTACTACGAGAAGCGTCAGAACAGCCATTTTGTATGGCTTTAAATTCCTAATTAATTTTATCATTTGTTACTTCTCATCTCCCTGCTGATGTATATCTATAATCTTATCTTCACTCACAGCCCTATCATCCTGCATGCTTTCGCTACCAATTAGTTCCTTCTGTAATTCTTCTTGGGCAATCTCAGCTAGATCTCCGATAAGCTCTATAACCTCGGCTACTCTATCTTCCCCAAATCTCTCGAAGACTGTTTCGAAATATTTATTTATTCTTTTTTTATATTCTCTTATCTTGCTATACCCATCTTCAGTTAGAAACACCAAGGTATTACGCCTATCACTCTTGTCAATTCTCCGCTCTATGATGCCTTTTTCTTCCAGACCTGCTAATGCCCTGGATACACCTGGCATCGTCATGCGTACTGCTTTGGCTAAATCAGAGACCTTAACCCCTTTCATCGCCGACAGCTTAATATCGAGATCATCGCTAAACTCACCACATTTTCCAGCTTCACATCTAGATAAAGCGAACACGAGCATGTGTTCGCTCGGGTTAAGCTCTGGGACTAGACTCCAAAACTTAATCTTATGGAAGTTATGCATCTGAAGCAAAAATTTAGATTGATACTCTTTCACTTAAAACTCCTTTTCAGCAAAAAACGTTTATTAACGGAATTGCACTATACGTTACTAACCTCAAAATTAATCAAATGTTCTTTAAAGCAAATCAATTAACATTGTTAACTATTCTTAATGTTAATTATTATATTCTTATCCTCCACGCTAGTCAATATTTTTTAGTTAATACTGTCCTCTTATTTTCTCATCCTCCGCGCATCACAATGATTACACGTATTTTAATGCATTGATAATCTCTATTTTGAATAATTCTTTATTGATTATCCGTATACATATTTTAAGACTTTACATAAAGAAATATAATTATCAATTGGAATTCATATAAAAGGAGGCTATTTTGCTACTTAACATATCTAGTTTGTTTATAGGATTGCTGTTCGGCTTTCTACTCAAGCGCGGACGATTCTGTCCTACTGGAACGATACGAGATATCTATCTTGAGAAGAAATACTATAATGCAGTCCTTATCTTAGCAATAATCGCAACTGAAGGACTCTTTTATCACATAATGGTTGGAAGCACTGTAATTCCTTCACCATACTTCGGCTGCTATTCAATGGTTGCAGTTCCTATAGGTGGATTCATCTTCGGAATCGGAGCGGTGCTCACCAATGGCTGCGTTACGAGCACTCTCGTCAAAGTCGGAGACGGGCGAATCATCGGAATATTATCGCTTATAGTTTTTGCAACGACTGAATACTTTACAAACAAGTGGATTTTTAAGCCATTTACGCAAAAGGTTATGGGACTACAGGAGGTATACGACATCGATTTGTTCGATATGCCTTTCTCCCCGATACTAATATTTGCACCAGTGGCTGTGCTGCTATACATCCTCATGTTTCGTCATTACAGAGCGCACAAGCCCAAATACAAGCTGCCGCAAACCTACACAGGGCTGCGTCACGTCTTCTGCGAAAAGATTTGGAGTCGCGAGGTAACTGTCATACTAATCGGCGTGCTGATGGCTGCTGCATTCTACTTCAGCAACCTCACCGGCAGAAATGGTGGTATCTCAATTTCAGACCCGGTATTATCGTGGTTCAACATGATAACAGGCACTCACTCAGAACCTATCGGATGAGTTGTCTATAACAGAACCGACGGTGTCGGTTGGGATAATTTGGTGATCGTAGGAATAATCATAGGTTCATTCTTAACCGCTTTCACTAGTAAAGAATTTTCGATAGTCAAGACGGATAAGAGAATCGTAATAAAAACTGTAATTGGAAGCATGCTCATGGGAATAGGCGCAGTGTGGGCAAAGGGCTGCCTTATCGGAAACGGTTTAGTCGCAACTTCACAGCTTGCGACAAGAGCCTGGCTAGCACTGCTATTCATCGCACTTGGAATCTGGTTTGGTGCATGGTTTATGTACGTACGTGGCTCCATGAGTGCAAGAGGTTAATCGAGGCTGTTGTGGTTATATAGTTATTCACGCTATATAGTTAATCAGGCTAATAGATATAAAATATTTAATCTATCATCAGGAGGATCGACGATGGAAAACATTAAACTAGATACTAAGGGTATGGACTGTCCGCTGCCACTTATAGAGCTCAAGAAAGCTTTAGGTGACGCTGAAGATGGTCAGATAATAGAAGTTGAGTTCACTTGCCCTGATGCAGTGGTAAATCTGCCCGGTTACTGCGAAGAGCATAACCATGAAGTTCTCGACTTCGACAAGCAGGATAACAAATCGTGGAAGCTCACCGTCAAGAAGTAACATACGGGGAACTAGAAACGAAAGTAAAATTTAAAAAAATGGGAATAGGGAAACAGGATTAATTTATCGATGAACAGAATAAAACAAATGAGTCTCATGCAAAAGGTGCTCGGGCTACTGCTTGTAATAGCTGTTGCTGCACTAATAGTTGCTATGAGCTTAAATATGGGTGGAAGCCCCAAGTCAAGCAAAGATAAGAAGGATAAGACAAAAGGTGATAAGCAAATAGAAGCCTCATCAGACAGCTGTAGCTCTGAATCTGGGGATTCTGCGGCGGTTACATCTGAAACTAGCAAAGGAAGCGACGACAAGAAGGATAAGAAGGATGACAAGAGCAAGAAGGATACTGCAAGTAGCAAAAGTTCTTCCTCTGCATCAGGATCAAGTTCATCTGCATCTCATTCGTCTTCAAACTCGAGCAGTTCTTCGGGATCAGCGTCGCACTCTCAGCCACAGCAGCCTGCTACTAAAAGGACGAGAACTGTGTACATCACTAGAGCAGGTCGCTACTACTCAACTGGTCAGATTGCAGCTGCTAGGCAGGCATGGTTATCTCAAGGCAATACCTGAGATGGCCGTTACAACATCGTAGGTGTTGAACAGGAAGAATATTAGAGATTAATATTATTGCAAAAGAACAGCGAGGGTATAACCCTCGCTGTTTTGACTTTATGAATTGTTGCTTGTTCATCAGAGGAATTAATTGCTCTCACCTTCTTGCAGGTCTTTATACTCCTCCTCGACTATGACTTTACCCTTCCATACCTTGAGCCCATTAAACTCATACACATTGGTATACCCTTGCTTTACAAGTCGCTTTGCAACCCTCTTACTCAGACCGCCGTAATCGCAGTAAAGCAGGATTTTCTGGTTCTTATCAGGGAGTTCTTTTACTTCACCCTTATCGAAGTCTTCGTACCATACAGGTATAGACTTCGGAATATGGCCCATTCCCCAGGCAACCTTGCCTCGTACATCGATGATTTTAGCGTCATCCTTTTCAGCATTTTCAACGAATTTAGCAGCCTCCTTACCAGAGATATGCGTGTATCCGTCCTTATTCTTCTTGTCATCTGCACCCTTCTTAGTGCAGCCGGCTAGTAGCGCTGTGCTTATAGCCAAAATCATAATAATCGGTAATATCTTTCTTTTCATCTTTTCACCTATTCCCAGTGACCTTCTGAAACAACCACGGTTTCAGTCCATGCAGGTACTTTTACAGTCTTAGTTCCCCAGACTGGATTGTAGTACACATGGTTCCCATCTCAAGGATTTGGTTTATGAGCTTGCCATGCTGAAAGATTTGGGAATGATCTTCCGCATTGGCATACATAGCTAACAATATATCGTTTCTCTTTAGTAGTTTCTGGATGCGTTATAGTCTTAGTAACTGCAGGTACCCAGTGTTTTTTCTTGCCACCATCGCTACTGCTCTGGCTAGTTGTGCTTGTACTCGATGAGCTGCTTTTTGTAGAACTACTGCTAGATAAACTCTTTTGCTTAGACAGCTTTTCGCTAGTCTCATTTTCCTTTTCGATTAGATTTGTCGTCGCACTTGCGTCAAACGACGTACCACTTTTCTCTGCAATTTTCTGACCGATTTCATTGGTTAACAGAGTAAGATCACTGTCACTCTTTACCTTATTGAACTTCCTCTCATATGACTTCAGAATTTTACGTGCTTCTTCAGCTTTGCTCCCATCCATTGCATCAATCTGCTCTTTCAGAAGCCTTTTACAAGCCTTTATCTTATCCTCTCTAGTTGAGATAGACTTAATCTGAGACTTAAAATCCTTTAGTAGTTTTTTTATAGATTTATCATCTTTAGCCTTGTCAATTTCTTTCGAGAATTCCTTCTTAAGGTCTTTGACTATTGGCTGTTCCTCTACCATGTATGATTCTATCTTAATGCCCTTGACTGTTTCAAGCGCTTGTTTTCTTGTCTGTTCAGTGCAGCCTGATAAAATCACTGATAGCGAAACAGCTATTATTATCACCAAAGAAAGCTTTTTTAATATAGATAGCTTATTAATCTCTCTCATATTCCTTTCCAGTATCTTCCCTCTAATTCTCCTTACGTCTCTTAAGTAAGATAGATAGTACGGATATTGACGAAATTAATAGCACAGCATATAGAGCATAATTTCCTGAATCACCAGTCTTTACAACTCTACCTGCTCTTACCTTAGCAGTCTTGCCATATGTAACAGCGCTCCTACGAGCCGTAGAGTTAGAAACTCTCGGTGCGCTACTATTTGAACTTGTATTATTTACAGCACTATTATTGCTACGCACTGCTGCAGGCTTAATTGTAAATGCAATCGAAGTTGACTTTGTGTCGGCATCGAAGTATGCAGTAAGTGTGTGTCTACCAGCAGATAGCCTGTCCACAAAACTCTTATTAAGCCTGATAACTGTACTTCCCTTAGTGACAGTGTAGTCAGAATCCTCGAGCCTTACGTTATCAACTTCCACTCCGCTGAAGTTTTCAAAGCTCTTGTCCACTGAAGAGGTAGACTTAAATACAGCCTTTACATCAACGTCATCACCCTTCTCAAATGATAATCCGTCACCTTCAGTTGCTACATACTGAACGCTGCTATCTGATACGTACTGAACCACTATCGGATATACGGACAGGGAATTCATATTGAACTTGATTTTATTACCAGTCTGAGCGAACGATAGTGGCTTTAGCTTGCCATCGCTGTCTATGTATGAAACCTTTCCCACGTTTTTACCAGACTGAACTTCAGTTGTGTAATTAAAGAACTGACCTTCAGCAAGCATGAGACGTGAACGCTCAGTTCTAGCCATATTGATAGAGTGAATATCTATTACGTCAAAATCTCCCTTTAGACCTTTTGCAACAGCCTTATCGAGAAGCTTTTCATTCATAGTGTATCTTACGCTATCGTTATACTGTTCGAACCATCTTGGTAAAATTCTGCTGTTGAAGTTTAGTCCTTCTACTTTAGTCTTTCCACTTACGCTTGTTAGTGCATCAAGATACTTCTTCTCAATCTGACCATCTTTGTCAAAAAGCATGATAGTATCCTTGTTTGTGCAGCTGAGATGGTTATACGCAAGCTTGTCAGCACCACGCTCTGAGTGGTCTTTAACAGTTAGCGGATACGTATACATGCCGAGCTGCTTACTCTCAACACTTACTGTGTATACATCGTCTTCCATGAGTTCAACTTCAACTGTGCTGTCCTTGATTGGAACTCTAATTGTCTCGAACGGGCTTGTCAGAACTAGGGTTGAATTAGTTTCCTCCCAGTCAAAACTATCGTCACTCGGTAGATAGTTTCTGCCAACTTTCTCCATATAGAAGAGCTGTAGATCAATCTTTACGCGATTTGCCTTTGTAGCATCCGTAATCGGTGTAGCCCTCTTCTCTAGAACGAATGAGGTGATTTTTTCATCTTGTCCTGGATGGCTCGTTGTAATTGGAGTTCTGTCATTATATACGACACTTCCAGTTTCCTTGATAATTATGTATGCGTTATTTTTGAAATTATACTCTTTGTCCTGTGCAAAAATGATGTAATGATGATCCTTGATTAATTCAACATCTGGAAGCACACCGTTAGATGAAGTAACTTCCTTTTCAAATCTCTGAAGTGTTGCATTCCAAACCTTGAACTTAATTGGTTTAGTTAGCGCTTTACCTGTTGCCTTGTCAATTACAGGCATGTTCCTAAGTATTGCCTTCTCAGTCTTATATAGAAGTGCAAAATCCGACTCCTTATAAGGACCAGTCTTAGAAGGCTCTGCTGTACGGAATCCTGATCCGTGTCTTGGGTTAGCCGGCTGTGATACGCTACTTGTAGCCGGTGTAGCATCACTTTTTTCAGCTTTCGCTTCGGTTGAAACACTTGCAGTTTCTGTTTTTTCAGTAACTGCAGAATCGTCTGCAAAGGCAAACAATGGTGCTGTCGATAGTATCATCGATAGCGCTAGGACCTTTACTAGACTTCTTGAGCTCTTGCTCTTGAACTTCATAGTTCCTCCTTTTATATTTTATGTTTTTGGGAATAACATTCCTTATTATTCTAGCTAGTCTATCAAAATTCTAACAATTGCTTATATCTATACTTCTGCCATTTGTATAGATAATCCTTATAATGAATTATATGTAAATTTATGCACTAAAAATCCTGCAAGCATGAATTCCATCACTTGCAGGGTTCTCTCATAAGCAATATTATCTTCCCTTATTACTTTTAATTCTCGCCCAGCGCAGCCTTAATCTCATCCAGATTGCTCGCGAAGACAACCTTGCTTAGGTCTTCAGCTGGCAGGAAGTCGGCAGCTACCATCTCCTCAAGCAGCTTTTTCAACGGCTCATAAAAGCCTTCGATATTGTATAGAATGCACGGCTTCTCAGTTCTGTTCAGCCTTCTTAGGGAGATTATCTCCGAAATCTCTTCTAGTGTGCCAGGCCCACCTGGGAGAGCGATAAATGCATCACCAAGGTTGATCATGCGAGTCTTGCGCTCTGGCATAGACTTTACGATCTCAAGTGTATAGAGACCCTCGTGTCCCTTCTCCTGGTCGAGCAGAAACTCTGGGATGATACCGTAGACCTTGGCGCCGCCTTCTAAAACTGTATTTGCAACGGTTCCCATGAGTCCTACATTTCCGCCACCGTATACAAGATTGTGACCGCTCTCTACAATCCAACTTCCGAGCTCAACTGCTCTATCCTTAAACACGGAATTCTCACCAAAGCGAGATCCGCAGTAAACTGTAATATTCATATCCTTCTTCTCCTTTTCCGTATCGTAACATTTTAGTATCATTGGACCTTTCGGTCAATATATCGCTTTCATCAATATTTTTGATAGTGCACAATTTAAATTAAGATTTTTATAATGATTAAATCCGTCACTTAGATGTTATACTAAACCCATATCGTAAGATTATAATACATTATGTTTCGTTTAATCACGATAAATAAGGAATATTGGGGAATATTATGAAGAGAAAACTACACATTAAGAGATTTGCATTGCTTGCGGCAGTTATGATTGTGCTAGCAATATCATTCACGGGCTGCGGCAAGGACGGTTCAAATTCAGATTCAAAAGGCAGTAACGGCCCAAAGGCTAGCCTTAAGAACTTCGAAACAACTACGCTTGACGGTGAAAAATTCACACAGGATAACCTGAAGGATTACGACCTCACCGTGGTTAACGTATGGTCGACGACTTGTGGCCACTGCATCGATGAGATGCCTGCACTTGAGAAGCTCAAGAACCAGCTTCCTTCCAACGTACAGTTTGTATCTATTTGTCTCGATGGAGAAGCCTCACCAGACACTGCAAAGGAGATTCTCTCTAAGCAGGGATTGACGGCAAAGACGCTTGTTCCAAGCGACTCTTTGAACGAAGGACTCCTTCAGTACGTAAGTGGCACTCCTACCACCGTGTTCTTTGATAAGAACGGAAAGCAAATTGGCGATCCAAAGGTTGGAGCTTTCTCAACACATGATACTGATGCGATTACTGAACTCTACATGAAGGAAGTAAATTCGCGTCTTAAGAAATTGTCATAGGTAGGGATTGTCAGGAATAGTTTATGTCTAAAAAGTATAAAAGGCTGATACCGGCTGCGCTCATCGCGGCTGGTATCGTTATGTTAATAATAGGTATCAGTAGAGGTGAGATGATGACGGTCTTCAGCAAGGCTGCCACCGTCTGTCTCGAGTGCATAGGAATCGGATAGGAGGCGCCATGAAGACTAACAACACGAGGCGTCATTTAGTTCAGCTCCTAGCGACGTTCATGACCAATCCGCATGTCTCGAATTTTACCGACGGCACCATACACAAAGGAAAGAGTAAGAGTTTTTGCTCACCTGGTCTAAACTGTTATTCTTGCCCGGCAGCCGGCGCAGCGTGCCCTATCGGAGCACTGCAGTCGGTCGAAAACGGTAACAAATACCACATTTCATACTACGTGATGGGTTTTTTGCTTATTACTGGAGCATTTCTCGGTAGGTTCGTATGCGGATTTCTGTGCCCGTTTGGATTCTTTCAGGACTTGCTCTACAAGATTAGAGTTAAGAAGCGAAGGATACCTGCGAAGTTAGATAAAGCGCTCAGATATCTCAAATACGTTATACTTTTGGTATTCGTATTTGCACTTCCGATCGCAATATCGAATGAGTTTGGGATCGGAGAGCCGTTCTTCTGCAAGTACATCTGTCCTGCTGGCACTATCGAAGCCGGTATTCCACTTCTCATTAAGAACGAATCCCTCCGAGCTATGATGGGTATCTTGTTCGACTGGAAGATGATTCTCCTGATTATCACGGTCATACTTTCGACGATGATCTACAGACCTTTCTGTAAATACATATGCCCTCTAGGCGCGATATATTCGTTTTTTAACCGCTTTAGTGTGCTTCAAATGGAAGTGGATAGGGGTACATGTATTAACTGCATGAAATGCGAAATCCACTGCGATATGCAGGTCAAGGTTCTGGATAACATCAACAGCGCTGAATGCATTCGCTGCGGCAAGTGCAGGAGCATATGCCCTACAAGTGCCATCAACTGGACGGTAGGCGGAAAAGTAATTCTAAAATCAAATGAAAACAGCAGGCAAAGAGCGTAGCTCTGCCTGCTATTATATTAGTTATATTTTCTAGTATTCTCACCTGAGATTGTACTTCTCGAAATCAACACCCTCATGGCGAAGCAGATAAACCTTCTTATCCATTCCTCCCGCATAGCCCGTGAGTTTTCCGTCCTTCCCCACCACACGGTGACAAGGCACTATGATTGAAAACTCATTGCTACCGACTGCTCCTCCAACAGCCTGCGCTGACATGCGGTCTTTACCGATTCTCATAGCCACTTCATTTGCAATTTCACCATAGGTGCTAAGCTCGCCATAAGGAATCTCCAGCATTATCTTCGAGACGTTCTTTCTGAATTCTGACCCTTGCAGCTTTAGCTTCGGAGAAAAGCTTGGAACAGTTCCTGCAAAGTATTCGTCAAGCCAGCGCACTGCATCGCTTATATGTTTATTATCATGGAAATTCTCGATTGCTTCGATATCTAAAGAAGCCTCTGATATCCGCTCTTCATCGAACCAGACACCGAGAAGGCTCTCTTTATCTGCGCAAAGCTTCATAACACCCATCGGTGAGTCGTAATAATACATGTACATAGCAGCACTCCTTTAATTATATGGATTTATCAGCTTCGGACTGCTTCCGATATTATCCCTAATAACTTTGACGTCCTCTGGCGAAAGCGGTATATCGTAGCTCACAGCGATGACCAGCCAAGTGTAGCAGTAGTCATCAACATTAGTCTCTGGCAACCACTCGCTCGGCCCCTTGTCGGATTTCTCGCGATTTACAGCCCCATCCACATCTACTCCAACACGCACGTCTGTCGCGTACTGGTGCTTCTTAGAATGGCTCCATTTGGCGCCACCATGCTTATTCACATAGTTAAGCGGGATGATATGGTCGAAATTGCTGTCATCAAGAGATAGCTCATCGCCCGTATATGGGTCTATATAATCGCCATCCTTGTAGTGCTTACTTGTCACAAAGGCAAATTTCCTCAACGAATACTTTCTGCCTTTATACTCGATTTTCTTGTATGGCTCTGTATAGGAGTCACGGTCATAATCTGCGTACTCATCTGGCGAAGCAACCTTCACTTCATCGAGTAGCTGCTCTACACTCTTTTCCTTTAGGGGCTTTACCTTGCTACCTGAGCCTCCTATATCTATTCCCATCTGATTAAGGACGAAAACAGCTGCAGCAATCACTAATGTCGCAACCATTTTCTCCATCTTCTTATTCACTCTACCGTATCCCCTATATCCTTGTCCCGAGTATCTCTGTCTAGCCATATCTCCTAAGCCCTTTTCATGTATCTATTATGATGTAAGTCCACGACGCCCACGGCTCTCGCAGTGCTGCTATCGATTGCAGTGCCGTTATCAAGATCTTTTAGCTGCATAATCTTATTAACTTCTTTTTCTTAAATTCAATATGCTTATGATACCATAGACCGACAGGCATTGGATATTTTGAGGTTTATGAATTTGCCCAATAAACATTTGATTTATAACTATTACCTGATATAAAATATTAAAGATAAACTGAAAATTTACGATTTATGAAACGAGGAAATTAAATGGGCGAAAGCAAACTAAAGTACGGACTAAGAGTGCTAAAGAACGCGAGCTTCAAGAAGTTCACGGACTGTGTCAATGAAGCGCACAGAATATCCGGTAAGAGCAAGCTTGCATGCGCAATGGACATTGTGCACTGCATGAGAAAATTCGATGCTGGTTACTATGATTATGTAATCTTCCAGTTCTGGGACAAGACCGATGCAGAGAGAGACACTTATCTCACAAGATTCAGAAGCAAGAAGCTTGTATCTCAGATGAATGACCCTGCTTACGCACATTTCTTTGATAACAAGGATGAATTTAATGAGAAGTTCAAGGAATACATCGGTCGTGACTTCATCGAACTCGAGACTGCGACTAAGGACGAGGTAGAGGAGTATTTCAACAGAAAAGACAAGGTTTTCTGCAAGATGAAGGATCTCGAATGCGGCATAGGCTGCGAGAGACTGGTGACTTCTGACTTTGAGAATTTCGACGCATTCTATTCATATATCAAGGAAAAGGGATTCGGTACTCTCGAGGGCGTTATCGAGAACCATCCTGATCTCGACAAGGTATATTCCGGCAGTGCCAACACGATGCGTATGATCACGATTATCGGTGATGACGGCAAGCCACACCTAATCTACGCAGTGCAGAAATTCGGTATTAACGGCAGAGTTGTAGATAACTATGGAGTTCACGGACCAGTTGACCTAGAGACCGGTGAGTTCCTCTTCCCTGCACACTCTGGTGATACTAAGGCTGAGGGTCTATATACTGAGCACCCTAATACACATGAGAAGCTAGTAGGTTTTAAGACACCTCTTTTCAAAGAGGCCAAGGAGATGATTCTAAAGGCAGCTATGGAGGTTCCACAGATCAGATACGTCGGCTGGGACGTCGCAGTTACTCCTACTGGACCTGCTATAATCGAGGGCAACGTGTACTGCGCTCACGATTTCTGGCAGCTACCAGGGCAGACTCCTGGCAATGTAGGCATCATGCCTACGCTTAAGGAACTTGTGCCTAGCTACAAGTATTAATAATATGAAACATCACAGGGGCTGGTCTCAAATGAGACCAGCCCCTGCTTGCTACTTTATTTTATGTATAGAATATGAAAGCTATCGAGTTTATGCTGTAGCCGCCTTGAGCTTTCTGCTCTTTAGCGCTGCCTTTCTAAGTCTAAGTACTACGTAACTGCCGTAAATCAAGGTGTAAATGATTATTCCGGTTATGTGAGACTTTACATCCGCTGAGTACAGCACCATGATGTGTACATAGATTCCGATAAAGAACGGATATGCCATGCGCTGCACTTTTTTCCAAGTCTTACCACTCATCTTGCGGCGAACCACCTTAAACGAGGTGATAAAGAGAGGAATAAGCATAGCTAGTAGGCACAGAGTGATTGACGATGCGATTAGCTCTCTCGTAGGCATAGCCTTTGGATTTGTAAATAACATCGGGAAGTACTTAACTCCGAACACCACGTTGTGGCTGAGAGTCAGCAAGCTTCCTATGATAGATATCTCTCCGCGCACGCTCATCAGCTTACGAGACAGTTTGTTGTGCTTAGTGATGACACCAAGATACATTACCACCATAAAGGTAGCTGTTGTAAAGATTCCTCTACTGAACATGTTCATAAAGTATATGTTGAACCACTCTGGGAATTTCTGGTCATATCCGAGGTTGAAGTACATAACAACTGCTCCGCACCATACGTATATACCCAGATAAAAAGCCCCTGGGTGCTTCTTAATTGCATCTGCCGTCAGAATATAGAATATGACAGTCACTGCGATTCCAAATATTAAGTTCACGATACCGTCCTTTCCGTCTCAGCTGCAGCAGAGTTCTCTGCAGTTCCCCTGCTCTCTGCTGACTTCTGTATATCTTCTCTCTTATTAGCCTTTCCGCTATCTCTAGTCTCTACACTAGAATTTCCAGAGATCGCAGCAGTTACTGCACTTCTAGTGCTAGTCGTTCCACTCGTAACGGCTGATGTTGTCGTACTTGCAACCGGAGTCTTCACATTAACCATCACGATCGCCTTGCTCTTCTTGTCGATTCCATCAACTGAGAACTCGAGCACTGCCTTGGTCATACCCTTCTTAGAAAGGTCAGGCTTCTGAATCAGCTTAACCTTTACAGAACCATCCGCAGGAATGTTGCTAAACTTAGCCTTGTAATCCTCGAGTGTTGGAGCCTTACCATCCACCTCGATTGGCTGTGTATTCACTCTCTGAGGTGTAAATGCTGTTCCGCCATCCTCATCGTCATCCGCGATTCCGTCGTGGTCTTTGTCTCTATAAATCCAGTATTTGTACTTTCTAACTAGCAGTTTACCGTTCTTCTTGGCTTTGAACTTCAGGGTTACTGTCTTGAACATCCCCCCGTCACCGTCCCAGTTATTATCGTCCACGACTGGTGTTCCAGTGATAGTTGTACCGTCGAAGCTGAGCCCCTTAGGAAGTCCTTCGATGGTTGCCTGCATCTCTGCATCCTTATCCAGACTCTTAACAGTCGCAGGCTTAATAGGCATACGCTCAGTCCACTTTGGTCTGCCTGGTTCATCGAGTTCTGTCTCGATTACCTTGCTGTCTACTTCTACTTCAGGTAGATTCTCATCTGGATCTGTTGTTCCTGGATTGTCATTATTTCCACCATTATTCTCAACAAGCTGCTTGTCGGCCTCTGTGCCAGAAAGCTGGAATGTCACGAACAGCGCAGATGGAGCATTAGGATTTTCGTCATTTACTAATGTGTACTTAACCTTTCTATTTACAGGCTTCTTGTCTGTTGTGTACTCGTAACGGTGTCCTTTCTTGGAAACCAGACGAACCTTAACATTTTCATACTCGAACGATGTCGGTGCATCGATAACCTGCTGGTCATCAATCTTGCGGTCATCTACCGAATCCATATCAACCTTGCTCACCTTATACCACTTCGAACCGTCCTTGCTGTACTCAAGTCCTACGATGTAGTCTCTGCTGTAACGTCCAACTAGGATTCTGAAGCTGTCATATGATAGTGATTCCTTGTGAACTACTCTAGCCTTGATAACCTTTTTGTCACCATAAGCCTTGAGATCGCTGCCGTTTTCGATTGCATTTCCGTCTTCGTCAGTGATGCTGAGTCCGTTTGCTGCAAAATCATCCCACGAAGCTTCTGATACTGTTCCGTCCTTCTTTACAATCTTTGCCTTAAGTTCAGAGAAATCAACTGTGCTACCGGTGTTAACCTCTACTGTCTTGGTCTTAGGCGATATGATTGCAACTTCCTTCACATCAGAGTTAGTTTTCTGATCATGTGCAGACTTATTGCTTGCTTCCTTAGTTGCTGCAGAAATTCCGCTCGCACTAACTGTAGCTCCTGTTACGCTATCGAACATCTTCTTGCCCTCGTAACGGTCGCTCATGTAAGTCTTTACGGTTCTCGACATGAGTGTGAGGTCAGATTCAGTATTATTTCCTGATAGTCCATTGAGCATGCTCACATACTTGTCGCCAAATAGTTCCTTGACCTTTGCCTTAGGATCGCTGCTTTTTCTTATTGACTCGAAATATTCACGATAAAGTCCCATCTTCGCGATGTTCCAGCGACCTTCCTTGCCCTGTAAGAAAGGTAGTACGTTCTCTGCCTTTCTTCTAAATGGTCCCATGTCATCGCGATAATCCTCGCCTATTCCGACTCTGAGGCTAGATATCTCACCATCCTTAACTGTAACGTAAGTCTTGATTCCACCTGGATTGAGGTATCCGATACCAATTCCAGTGTATTCGCCATCCTTGAGTTTATCTCCCGGGTAATGTTTACGAAGAGCTGCATCTACATATGATGGCTCCCCTGTCTCAGGGTTAACCGATGGATTTGTATCATCTGTGCTTGGCTTTTTGTCACCTGTGCTAGGCTTGCTAGTATTGGTGACGTTAGTCTTGCCAGCACCTGCAAGTGCATTTCTCACCGCATCGATGATTCCACGGCTGGAATATGTAGCTCCAGAGACTGTGTCTACACTCTTGCCTGGACGTCCTAGCAGTCTACCGATAACAGCCTTTGCACGATTAAAGAATGGTGCATCGTCACTGTGTGAAAGTATCTCGACATTGGTAATATTACCACCAGAAACAGTTACACGAACTCTAATTGGTCCGTTGAAGCCCTGACCTGATCCAATATAAACACCATCTTTTAGGTTAGCACTTCCGATTGCAAAAGATCCTGCTACATTACCTTTTCTTCCCTTAGCGGATTTAGCGTCTTTCTTGACTGGCGTTACCTTAGCCTGCTGCTTCGATCCAGCCTTGCGCAGGGCATCAGCAACCGCCTTCTTGATTGCATTTGAAGAGATAGTCGCTCCTGAAACAGAGTCAACGTTCACATTACCACTGCTCAGAATCTTGCCTATTACAGCTTTCGCCCTGTTAAAATACTCTGGTGTTTCTGTTTGGGATATAACCTTGATATCTGTCAGCTTTCCACCCTTGACGGTGATGCGAACAGTAAGGGGACCACCATAACCGGTTGCAGTACCTTCGTATTCTCCATCTTTAAGACCGTCTGTGGAAACCTCTGAACCAATTGCCTGAGCTTCCTTGGCAGCCTTTTCTTTAGCAGCGTTGTTCTTCTCGACGACCGTAACAGCCGAATAAGCCATAGCGGCGGTAACAGCCACGGCTACGACAAAGGACAGCACTCCCTTGAAACCAGTTGTCTTCATCTTTCCTCCTATAAATGAGTGTGAAAATTTTGAATAAGTTAGATATATTTTACAAAAGTTAGTTATATTGAACTAATACATGTTGTATTTTAATTCAAATAACATAAATACGCAATATTTTTTTAACCAATAATTTTACTTGTTTCGATTATTTTTTTAGATGGATAGCACAATTTAAAAGAGTGCGTATAAAAAAGATAGGAATATATCTTGATTATAGCTAATTAAATTATATATCTTTGTTGATAAAATATCCGTACTGAACTACTCTATCGAAGGCTATCTTCTGCCATTCTTCCTTGATTGAATCTCTATCTGTAAGGAAGAAACCTGGTTCCATAAAGCGAATAATTATAAATTCAGAGTTCTTTTGATCCCAGTTGTTACCTCTGCTGAAATCTATTCCTTTACCTGTATTCTTTGTAACTATCGCCTCTAGGAGTGGAGCAGTTACGGAATTAATCGGAACAACCATATCCGCCTTGTCGAACAATCCCTTTTTGGTCTCACTAGTGTGTATACCGAAGCTACCAACTGCACTAACCGCACATACCACTCGCTTAATATCATTGATATCAACCTCATGCTTAGTACCGATAATCTTGTTACCGCGGAGCTTTATCTGTTTCTCCTTGAGAGTCGTGCCAAGTGTGAGATCTAGCTCACCGATATTGTTTGGAAAGTCCTTAGTGAGTTTGTGAGCAGCAAATGCTGTGAGCAATGTCTTAGTCTCCTTGATATTATGATTCTCATAGCCATAATCCTCATCCAAGGTTATGTCTATCATCTTCTGCTTAGGATCTACACTAACCAGGTTAATACTGTAGCTACCATTGGAGGTGAAGTAGTTCGTCGTGATAATAGTCAGTATATCGTCGAAACTAACGTTAAGCACACCCTTCTTCTTGTGCGTATAGGTGAAGCCGTCATTACGAACCTCTAATGTGTACTTAGGCTTTTCGAAAGTCACAATATCGGTATCAAAGATGCTAATCATAAGGGTCTCCTCACTTATTCTCATCTCACTACCATGCTTGCAGGTGCGAGAAGTTTACTGCGTGATAAGTTTTATAGTTCTCATGTAGGTAGTATAACCTTATTTTTATACTTTGTCTGCATGTTTTCGGAAATAGTGAATATTAAATCAAAACTTGTGCAAAATTTTCCGTTATTAGGTGTTTTTGTGCCTTGGCTATTCATAATCTACAATATCCATTAAGGTTTTTGTTCTTTCTTGCATGTTAATCATCGCAATAGATGCCAGAACGAGCATTATTCCTATGACTCTCCACGAACCAAGCGACTCTCCGAATATGAAGGTCCCAAACAGAGTCGCTGCTATATTTTCCACAGATGAAAGTATAGGCGCATACGAGACATGCTTTAGTTTAGTGATGCTGAAACTGTACAAAAAGTATGGAAGCGCAACTGAGGTCGCACCATTGATAATACTGATTATTGCTAACTTCTCATCCGCATGAAACTCACCAATGCCTACAATTGTGCCATATCCTACAAGAGTAATAAAACCAAATACCATCGTATAATATAATACGTCATTGCCATTGGGTCTTCCGACTGCCCACCCAGTCTACTCGTAATCGCAAGGCTAGCAAAGCAAAGACCGCTAATTAAACCCATTATTATCCCTGATAACGATAACTTGCTAAGTTCAAAAACCCCTCCTGTAGCCGTAAATGTAACACCTGTGATAGTTACACACATAGCGAAGACTTTTTTCATGGTAGGCGTTTCTTTGAAGAAGAAGTACGATATGATTGCCACGATTATCGGAGATGTGTAGATTAGGACAACTGAACTTGCCATTCCCAGCTTACCAATCGCTGTAAAATACACCACATTGAACACCGCTTGGGTGATGACTCCTTGTATACATGCTATAATAAATCCGCGCTTACTGAGTACAAAGCTCTTTCTGCCCTTCTTAATCATAAATGGTGTGATGACGATCATCGCACAAAATGCTCGCAAGATTGACATCGTCACTGGCGGAATGCCATATGAACTATATATATGTGAGTATATTCCAGTTGTTCCCCATAGAATCCCGGATATAATTATGAAAATCGCTCTGTTCTTAATCATATAATCTTATTCCCTATAATCTCTCATACTTTTTAATTATCAAGTTTCACTGACTTATCGCGTAGCATTCTATCATATTTAGCAGATATTTTAATATGATTTCATATAAGTAAGCTATGAAAAAGAGATGTGTATAATTTATGACACATCACAATCACTATTTACCGTGAATAATAACCCCTTACGGACTTTCTTGACCTATTTTTGAGAAGGTAAGCAATGCAGATACTATAATCATAATTGCTGCTCTTAATCGCCTCCTCATAGGATAAGTGCAAATGAAAAATATCCCCGCTCACGCGGGTAGTACTTGCTACTTCTTCTGTGGTGCAACGTTCGTTTAGGATCACCCCCGCTCACGCGGGTAGTACCTTTGAACACCCCACACTCGGAGACAACCGAGCGGGATCACCCCCGCTCACGCGGGTAGTACTGCGCCATACCTTCAATCTTGGAACAGCTTCCGGGATCACCCCCGCTCACGCGGGTAGTACGCAAAGATTGTATTTGCTGACCAAGACGACCGAGGATCACCCCCGCTCACGCGGGTAGTACTTCTGTACCCTCTGGTTGACATAATAGATGATAGGATCACCCCCGCTCACGCGGGTAGTACAATATGAATTGGACAGCAGTTATTATTACAGCAGGATCACCCCCGCTCACGCGGGTAGTACGTGCACATGGTCCAGAAATCGCGCAAGCTGGAAGGATCACCCCCGCTCACGCGGGTAGTACATGGCAACTTGCACTTTGTCTGCACCATAGATGGGATCACCCCCGCTCACGCGGGTAGTACTTTATCATGTGCACATACTCCTGTGGAACAGACGGATCACCCCCGCTCACGCGGGTAGTACCTTCCAGGTATAAATCTATTAACTCTGGTACCGGGATCACCCCCGCTCACGCGGGTAGTACTTTATTGTTACGTTCCATCAGATACACAATATAGGATCACCCCCGCTCACGCGGGTAGTACACTAAAAAACAACCTAAAAATGCACATTATCGCTTTAAAAAACTTTTAAATTTATTTAGTTTATTAGCCAGCTTGTATGTATTTTTTGCATCTTCTAAAGCTCTATGTTTCATCTTGGTTTTGATCCCATATGAATTTAAAACAGTTTCCAATTTATAATTAGGCAAATACATGTTTTCCTTTTTCGATAAAATCATCAAATCGATAGTTCGATTGGTAATAGTCCGTTTTCCAAATTCAGCCATTTTAGAATTTATGAACTTCATATCGAATTTAATGTTATATCCAACAATAGTATTATTTCCTATAAATATACTTAAATCGTCAAGAACGTCTTCTAAAGATTCACCCTCTTTTTCTATCATAGCGTTAGTAATTCCAGTAAGACTAACAATAAGTTCAGGAAGTTCCCTAGATATTTTAATTAACTTTTGAAACTCTATACATGTGTTATCCGAACACTTAATAGCAGCAACTTCTATAATATTATTTTTATTAACATCTAAACCATCAGTTTCAATATCCAATATAACATAATCGGGATTTTCTTTTTTTAATTTATCACTGTTCAGAGTGTTAGCAAATTTGCGTTGTGAATGATATTTTGAAGCATTACTAAACCCTACACCAAGAGAGTTTTGACAACAATCATTATTATCATTAGGGAACTTAACTATGGGTATACCATCTGAATCTACAACTATCCTCTTCGTATTATGAGTTTTGAAATTATAACCTATTTCATTCTTATTTGCATAACTTATAGTCGCTTCACCGTTACCAACACTCTCGACTACCCTATCCCACAAGAACTCTCTGATTCTTGAGTTAAAATTTCCAATATAAACTCCCGTAGCTATTTCTTGCATCCATTTAGATAGATCTCCTCTAAGTGATGGTGTAGAATTTTTCAAAGTTATTATTGTTAAAGGCATGTTAACACCTCTCTACATAATTAACACCATGTTTAACTAATTTTTCTTTATCATCCCACAAACTGATACAATCTATATCAAATTGCTCGTCAATTTCTGCATTCAGCAGTTCTTGTAAATCTCTAACTATACACCTTAACAGTTTTCCATCTTTAAATTGATCTCGTGCTCTTAACCTAGATAATTTTCCAATATCTTCATTACTATCATCACCTATTTCTGAAACTAATTTAAATGATAGTGGAATTGTATATTCCGACTTATATAAATCTGCAATATCATATACAAATGCCTTATCATGACCGGTATGCACAAACCCCAGTCCCGCCGAAAGTCCAAGCGCAGCAATTACACTATGAACAACTCCATAGAGACAAAAATTAGTTGATGAAAGTGCTTTATTAATCGGAGTTCCTTCATCAAAGTTGTTTGGATCATATTCTCTACCATTCCATAATACATTATATTTTTTTGCATATTTTCTATAAATTTGCCTAACCCTAGCACCTTCTTTTCCGCGAAGTTGTTGCATTGTATTATTTGAAACATCCTCATTCGGGAACCTCATTTGATACATTTTTCTTGCAACATTTAATCTGTTGCGGGGATTAGAAACTAGCTCTGCTTGTTTCTCTAATAACTTAGTTGAATGTGCCAAAGGTCTACCATGAGCATAATGCCTAATACCATTTTCACCGACCCAGATTACACTTGTCCCGGCATCTCCAATCAATTCTATTGCCCTGTGAGAAACATCTGTTCCTGGTCCAAGCATAAGAATACCAATCATAGCTACCGGAATCTGTATAGTCCCTTTTTCATCCATTACGGTAATTGCGCTGTCTTTACGATTTATCTTTGCATGCTCAACATATATAAAGCTAGCTCTATCACCTATTCGAGGTAACTCATACAACCTTGTCTTTTCAGCACCATTATATTTCTTATCCATAAATCATTCCTCGGGAATTACAGTCATCATTCCAAATCCATATGCTTTTTTCTTTCCAAATCCATTTATCAACATGTTAACAAACAAAAGTTTGTTAGTCACAGTAAGGACTCCCTCAAATTCAACTTTATTCAGTTGAACTCGCTGTGATTTTTTTTTTAATATTACATGCTCTCTTTTTACTATGGAGAATTCATTTTCTTTTAATTCAAAGCCATGTTTTTCACTTCTATCAACTAGAAAATCTATCTGCTTATCATTAGGTAATGGTTTTACTTTACCTCTAGTACCAATAGCCTCCCTCATGATCGAAACTACTGGATTCGCAACTATTCTAAACCTGTATTTTCCCCCTTCCTTAATCTCGTTTAAAAATTTATCATATCTTTTTATTTGAGCTGTTCCTTCAACACCATATTTTTCTAACGCTAACTTTGATGGAGAGTTTTCACTAACTATAAGCAAGTATTCTTTATCATTAAGCTTATCCCTTCTCCATAATTTTCTTGTACGAGTTGATGTATTAAACTCTTCAGGAAAACTACTCTCAACCCAATTATGATAAGCTCCCAAATGAGATAATTCTTTTATATTTTTTCTATTATTAAAATCAATTTCTACTCTAGACAAATACATCTTCATCTCCTATTGCTGCAAAAGCATCGTGATATTCTATAAAAAATATATTATGCATTTTGATAACATCTTTTGACTCGTAACGATACTCAAAAGATCTATTTTTCTGACTGAATGAAATAATTTTATCTCTTCGTAAATGACGCCCATTATCTTTTAACAGTTTAGAATCAGCATATATCTCAATAGTTACGTTTTCGCCTTTTGTACATTTATACCAGGAAGCGGCCTGCCAAGGGGTTTTAACTATTGCAGATAATGTATCATCTTCTACTAATCCTAAATAAAAATCTGCATTCAGTGGCAAGGAACGCCTGCCCATAAAGGGCTGAAAATACATATTCTTAAAAGCAAGAGACAACTCCTCTATCAAGTCTCCATCTTTGCTGCCTAATGCAACTACAAATACTGCATCCTCAATATAGTATCTATTGGTCACATATGTTCTAATAAAAGTTCCATCAGGCTTATAACTCTTTGCAATATGAAAGTCTCTCATCATATTTCCTTTTTGATCAATTCTCACTGCAAATTCCAAATTATTAAGGTCACTTATCTTTTCATCATCATTTCGTTTGTAACCCAAGCAAGCTGCAATCATACCAATAATCGCACTTTTAGAAGGGTATAAATCTGTATGCCTGATCTCAAAATCAGAACTTGTCCCCCACGCCTGCATTGGTCCTGCAAGTTTTAAAAGTAGTGTTTTCACTTTAATCACCTACTCATTTACTATCTCATAAATTTTTTCACCAAATAGGTCGATTAACTCATTTAAATTTGATAATTTTGTTAAACTCGTTTCAACTTCAACATCTTGCATCGACAAATAGCAAGACTCTATTGGTGTTTCTACAAACTTTTTAACTTTATTTTCCTCTGTAAATAACCTTCTAATAGATTCTTTGACATATCCATCTTTAGATTTAACAGGTACTTCAAATGCATTAACTAAATTAACAGGTCTATCTTTACGTAATTCCACAATAATTAATTGTGGCAATGTCTGATTAGCAAATGTATTAGCTTTACCTGTTGGCATAGAATTAGAAAAGGCTTCTACGAAAAGCTTGATTGCATTTACAGTACTCTCAATATCGCCAAGTTGCCTATATAGTTCGTGTACAGCTACATTTGCATATCTATATAGTGTCGATGAATTATATTCAATTGTACCTAGCATACCGGCTCCAGCACCATCATGCTTCTGCATATCATCTACAGCTGTAAAAAAATCGAATTCTGTTTGAATCGCATGTGTTGATATAGCATGAGCAATCTGCGAAGATGCATCCTCATTTAAGGACGGATCATCTGCCACCATTCTTCCAAAAAGTGCAATATCTATTGCCGGATTATCATTAAGTAAACTCTGCAGCTCTATTTTATCATCCACATTATTAATAGCTGCATTTGCCAGTGCTATTGCTTGTTTCTCTCCTATAAAAAACAGTGCTTTAGTTTTTTCATCTTTTAATTTAATACCTGTTTTTTCTATAACTGATTTAGCCATATTTTTTGCAGATTCTTCACTGATATCTTTATTCAATTCAATAATTTTATTTTTTATATAATCAACTAAATTCATAGTACGAATTCCAACATTAGAAGAATCGCTATTCTTGGAAAAATACTCTCTAATAGCCTTTTTCCAAGCCTGTGATGATACTCTTGCACGTCTTACTCCACCATATTGGGCGGTTTTCGGACTTCCTGTATCATCTCTATTTATATTTGACGGTGGAACAGTTTGTAAAATATGTATATCTAAAAATAATCTATCATTGTTACTATTCATCTTTTCCATTTCCTTTCTCATCCTTACTTTTTTTATTTCTGTAATACTCTCTTGCCCACGATATTCTTACTTCATTCTCATTTCCAATAAGAAATTTACTTAAATCTTCACTGAGCCCGGAAAAATCAATATTTATCTGACCTTTCCCTTTAGCCTTAAGAAGATTAATCATTTGTCTCAAATGATACAATAATTCATCATATGTGGTTGATGTAATCATTACATTAAACCTTCTATCCAACGCTTCTTTACAATCAGAAGTATTCCTAAGAGAAGAAAATGATGTTCCGATATTCTCCCACCGATTACGTTTTTTATGATAAGCATTTTCTAATTCTACTCCTTGACTATACAAAGCAAATAATTGCATTGTATTTATAATTACTCTTTCGCCAGCAGTAAGCCTTGGATTTTCCTCTATATACTCATCAGGAACGTGTTCTAAAATTAGGGGCCATATCTCAATTGAAGTTCCAAGTTCTCTTCCCATTGATTTTCTTAAATTGGCTAGAACTGCTTTTGTGTACGACGAATCATATTTTTTCAGTAACTCAAAAATAATACTATCTGTTATTCGACTTACATCTTTTTCATTCATTTCCATTTATGTGTGTGTTCTCCTCTCTATTAAATTTTTAATTCTTGATTTAAATAATATGTAAAACTGTTAAAAGCAGTAACAACATTAAAAATCCTATCATCTTTTTTTATCCCTAAAAGATCTCTGGTGGAAGCATTGTATAATATGTTCTTTGCTTTATTGATAGATACATTACACAGTTTTTTATTCCACTCTTTTATTTTTTCATCTTTGGAATCATCAACTTGTATACTACGTAGCCATTCTCTGAATGGATCATCAATCAAAGAATACAGTGCTTCAATTTCACTATTTATGAACCCCTGTTTTGCACCTTCTTTAATATTACGTACTTCTGCAATATCAGATAGAAATTTCCCAAATGTTTTGCTAACAACAACTTTTGTCAATTCTACAACATCTTCTATCCTGGGAATCCATTTATTTTCTGTAACATCAGTCAAGACATAATCATTAATCATCAAAAAGTCATATATTTCATCTATCGGTAACCACGAGGTTGCATTATTATCATCAATCATACCTGCAGCCACAATACAAATTTCCTTGCCTTTTGGAGTTTTATCAATACATTCTTTCTTCTCGTCTATCCAGCTTATTATTCCAGGTGTCCGCTGCGAATTATTAATTGATGATGATATTAAACCGAATGATTTCCACATTGATTGATTATATCTATGCTTCCTTGGAGTAAATGTATTCTTATTTTCACCTTGATCATTATACTGCCAAACTGTCATTGGTTCTAAAAACTGATCCTTATGTTCAAGTTCGGGCAACTTTACAATCTTACAGCTAAATGCTTCATTTGTATTTATTAGTGGGTCGATATATATTGCTCTCGACCAAACTGTATAAAGCTGTGCCAAATTGTCGCACAAAAAACCATTCATATAATTGTTAATTAATTCATCTGATGAATATTCCCAACACGGTTTTTGGATGTTATAAGTATAGCGATTTTCTGGATGAACTATTACGAAATTTAAAATTAATGTTTCAAAAAGATTTTTCCCTTCAACATATATTCCACCTATGTCAAACAGCCACCCTTTAGATGCCTTGTATTTATTTTTTCCAAAAATAACCTTATCTGCTAACCCTGTATAGCCTTGATATGCTATCAACCACCTCGCAATTTCATCTTCTTCTAATTTTTCTTTATTATCAATTTCTCCAATTAAGCTTCCTTCATATCTAGGAGAAAATAACGATACCTTATTATTACTTTCAGACAGCTTCCGATTAAAAGACTTACCTTTAATTTCACTAGCTATTTTTTTGCTAATTTTATCTTCAGATATATCGTCCTCGACTACTTGAAAAAATGGATATTTATCATCAAATAAGTAAAATTTATCATAATTTTTTTCTAAATACTTTATAACTATTTCTGAAAAGCAACCATTATCCCACAATTTATCCCATGTTAAACTAAGTTCTTTTTTATATTCATTATAATCATCTTCATCCACCAAACTAATAGGTATGAAATTTGAATCAACTTCTAAATATCGATAACATTCGCCTTTATAATTGAATCGAGAATAGACTGTGTGCAAAATAGCTAACAGTATCCTAAAAACAGCAAAATTCTGTACCCTAGAATCTCCTGCCAAAGATTCGATTTTTTCAGCTTCATTAAACAGGGTTTTCAATGAAACAAGCTTTTCTTCCCCTGTGCTACTATACATAACCCTAATCCACGGTTCATAAACCAAATTAAATTTACTCATATTTCATTCCTTTCTCAATATACTCATGCCATATTTCTTATCATAGTGCAGAGTGATTCCATGTATTTTACAATCATTATTTTCATCAAACATAAGTCCCAAAGCCCCCTTTAAATATTGATTTTCCTGCCATTCAGGCAAAACTTCTATATTAAATTTTTCTAATTCTCGTATAACATCATTTGTTTCATCATAAAAATGTGGCAGTCTTATTGTCGCTTTAGACAACTTAATAGCGATTTTTTTATCATCTATCTTATCTGATATATCTTCACTTTCATCGAAAAAGGAGTATCCTTTTTCACATTTTTTTATTACAATAACTTCAATTATCTCTTCAACATCTCTAACTTGTGCATAACCATATTCTTCATTACTTTGGGGGTGTGTGTTTTTCAACCACCCAATCAATGAAACATTATTCTCTTCGCTCGGAACTGATAAATCAGGGTTTCCCAACAAATATGTTTTAGCTTTCTCTTTTTTCTTAGTTTTCTTTTTTTCAAATTCCTTTTTAAAAAGTTTTAACTTATCTGACTCAATTGCTAATTCCTCTCCATAAACTTTTTGAACCAAAGGCGATATATCTGAAGGTAAATCAATGATATTTGGTAAACATGCCTGTGTCTGTGCAAGAAGATATGAACCATATACATATTTAGTTCCCTCATCAAACTCATATTCTTCAGATGTTCCAATAACATATATTATTGGGTCTCTATGCAAAGTTGGTCTCTCTATTTTGTGTCTGTGCAATCTGCCTATTCTTTGAAGCAATAAGTCCATGGGTGCCAATTCACTAATTAGTACATCAAAATCTATATCAAGACTCTGCTCTATAACCTGCGTACCTATTATGATTTTCTTTTGAGGTCTTTCAGCTTTCTTTCCTGCAATATTAATCAAGTTGCTTTCTTTCTCTAATCTATCGGTTGCAATAAAGTTTGAGTGCAATAAAATAACAGTATCTTCATCGAACATTTCAACAAAACGCAGCGCAAGTTCTTGTGCCATCTTTACAGTGTTGACTATTATTCCAACTACACCTCCACCATCAGTCAACTTTTTCACTGTATCTTCAATACAGTCTTTTTCTAGTCTTTCAACCCTAACTGATTTAATTTCAGATTCCGGAAAGTTTATAACTTTATTTATGCTACTTCCATTCGTATATGTAATTAACGGATAATTGATTAATTGCCTTAATCCATCCAAATTCTTTATATCCCTTTTCTTTTTTCCTTGTCCTCTTAAATATGCCATTGCATATTTAACTCTACTATCTGCAGGCAAAGTCGCAGATAGCAAAATTACAGGGACATTATATGCTCCCATCCATTTAATTGAAGTTTCCAGATACTCACTCATGTAGGCATCATAAGCATGCACCTCATCAATTATCACAACTTTCTTACTCAATCCTAAATGTCTGAGAAATAAATGTTTTTGTTTAAGTGATGTTAATAAGAAGTTATCAACAGTTCCTATTACTACATCGTCAAGCATCGCAGTTTTTCTTCTCGTAAACCATGAATTTGAAATGACATTTCCTGAATTATCATACTCGTCCTGCAATCTATACATATTTAAATTTGTATAGTCACTATTTAGCTTTGCTTTTCCATGAACTAGCTGAATAGATATATCTTCATAATAACATTCAGAAATATTTTCTGACCAACCTCTTATTCTTGAAAATATTCCATTACAAGTAGCTTGGGTAGGTAACCCCATAAATATTCCGCTTCTATCAAACTTATAGGCCAGTTGTTCTGCTCCTATCAGTGCAGCTTCTGTCTTTCCCACACCCATTGGTGCCTCAAGTATGAATAAGCCGGGTTTATCAATATTATTTAAAGTATCAAACATTGTTTTTTGAACACTGTTTGGTTTATCAAAACCAAATCTATCTTGATACAATGAATTTATATCATCAATACTATGTATGTTTATAGGTCTAGTCTCAAACCAGTTACTCCATCCATAACGGCTCCTATCAGACTGATTACTAACAACGTTGACAGATGTATCTAATAAAGGGAAAAATATTGTATTGCTGGCAATCCAGTCTGCCATGATTAATAATCCAGATAAAATTACCTGACCTGTCAATTTTACTCGTGGTAATGCATCTATACTTTTGTAATCACATTCATTTAGTGCCCACTCTAGAATTTCTCGCTGTGCTTGTTTCCACTTTTCTATCACTTGCTTATTTTCACTATTATTAGTATCAAATTGATAATAGTTGCTTTCAAAAGACTCTTGTTTATCCAAAAGACTTTTTACGTCTATTGGCTTACCATGGTGACTTCCTACAATTGAAGAAATATCATCTTTAATGCCAAATTTTTTTAAAATATACTGTCCAGCTAAAGAATGAGGTGATTCATTGGGGTTTTGCAAAGAAGTGCTCGATAATCCTCTAAACCCTATATCCTCCAGCTTTTCAACCAGATACTTATCAAAATCATATGAATTGTTGTGCCCTTTTTTTAGCACGAAAACTGTTGAAATCTTGCCTATGTCGTGGGTTAACGCTAAAAACTCCGCTAACTTTTGTCCATCTAAATCGTTAATAGAATTTATTGCATCAAGAACTATCTGCTTCTGACCATCAGTCAACCAATGTTGCCATAAAAGAGAAGTTACACATCTAGTGTCAATGAGATGTTGTGTTAGTGAAAGCCATTCCCACTTACCGTCTTTTTCAGATTTTTTTGCCCATATGTAGTCAGAAATCAAACAGTTATCCTCCCCAAGTATTGTAATGATACTATCCATAAACAGTCCCCCGCAGCTGCGGGACTTTTCTATTTTACAACCGTTCTAAGGGTCACATCTGCGCTGCAGACTATTTACAACCATTCTAGTTATAAATTTATATTACGAATATAGATTACTATGGTTGCAACTATAAACGCAAGTTCTTTAATTGTATTTTTGCTAAATATAAATTTCTACTGACTTCATCATCAGAAAAAGCTTCTATCCGCACACAAGATGCTGCCCTTAATCTGCAACAGAAGCAACACTATTCTTACTCCACGTAGAACATATCCCATTCCGATAATACCTGAAATCTTTGCATTAATTCCCGCGGAAAGTCTAGTTCCCAGTACCTTTACCACACCACCGACTATCGCAAATATAGCGCATATATAGATCAAAATTTATATAGCTTTTCATGTTCATTGCACTCTTGTATTATCTCTTTTCTTTAGCTGCATCAGACAAAGCTATACCATAATTTACACCGAAAAGAATTCCCGCCAGCAGCAGTGAAGCCCCTAGCCCAGTGTAGAACACTGCGATAAAACGTTCAGATGCAACTCCACATACTCTAAGCCAAACACCTACTGTCATCATCAACGCCATGATTTCAAAGGCTTTTTTATCAAAGAACTTGAGAAAGAAATGGCTCTCCTCGTCATAATTATTGATTCTAGTGGTGTATTTTTTACAAGCTTTCCGAAAATAAATATTTGAAATACAGCAAATACCAGTATAGATAGCAAATAATTTAGCACTGTACTGTGTGCAGAATACGACATAATCCAGATGCGAAGAATATTTATACCTGCCACGCTCTATACAAAGCATGCTAGAAGTAGCAGCGTATTTGTTGTACCTTCATATAGCCTCCTCATCATGAACGGTATTCATTGCATGTATTCAAAATCATTGTACATTATCAAGAATGTACTTAATCATGATAATTTATACTTTTCATTGATCTTTCTATTTCCTTTGAGATTCTACTCTTTCGCAATTTTCCCTGTAACATGAATTTAAATAAAACTAGGGGGTTAAAACTGTATGATAATTGAATCTTATAATAATTTATCCATTCAATCACAGCAAATCCCCAAATAGCGAAAGAAATAATAGTTGCAAAAGATTTGCTGTCATTAAATATTATCATAGCTAATCCTATACACAGCAAAATTTGGTCTATTGCTTTGAAAACATTATAAATCTTGCCTGTATATTTTACGGCAAACCTCGGTTTAGAAATTCTTTTTATTAAAATACACCAGAATGCCGATCCTTGTACAAGTATAAAACTAAGAACAAATAAAGAAAAAGAAATAGGACCTAGTGAATTTGTGACAATAATCATTTTTTTGAATATGAAAAAATTAATCCAAAATACTATTACTGAAACTAATTCCCCTGCAGCGAGATTAAACAATTTTTGTTTCATTTGTTTTTTCAATACCCTATACTCCGTCCTATATTAATTTAATCTATATCTGATATATTATCATGAAATTCCCATGGAACTATAGACTATATATTTTACTATACAGTCTTCATCATATGCCTAGACATTGTTAAGCGTCGATTTCATATTATCTAATTCTTAATAGTAATATCACTTTGTACATTTATAAAAAACCATCCACGCGTCGAACGCGTGGTTGTTAAGTAGGCGGGCAAAGCCCTCTGCTCCTCGC
>ERZ773003.25-NODE-25-length-144154-cov-6.867147_pt1 | contig 144154 bp, 135 predicted proteins | sample MGYA00580668_ERZ773003 | MGnify/ENA primary metagenome ERZ773003 (study PRJEB29015, sample SAMEA2738002) | human oral metagenome | biome: human oral; feature: human-associated habitat; material: dental | place: China | collected 2126 ...
AGTATTTGGCGAGGAATTATACGCAACAGTATTTGCCAAGGCAGCGGCGTTGATGTGCGGGATTATTGGCGACCATCCGTTCGCTGATAGTAACAAGCGTACAGCGATACTTGCGGGATTGACTTTGCTGGAACTAAATAATTATCACTTTGATGCAACATCGGGCGAGCTTGAAGATTTTGCTGTCCGCATCGCTACGGATCATCTGAGTATAGCGGATATTTCTGGTTGGTTGCGGGCGCATGTGAACGAAAAAGAATTGCAATAAAAGGCCTCTGACTGCTTGAGGGCGACTCAAGAGACGGTATACGCACGCAAGCGGCGTACCTATGAAGCGTAGAAGGCTTTCATGGCAGAGCTGCCAGCAGGCCGTAAACCATTGAGAAAGGAACGATAGCCCTGCGTGAGCGGGGCTTCTCTCATGGTATAATTTTGTTATGGACAGCGAATTTGCGACTATCGTGCAACGCATAGGAGATATACTTAAAAATAAAGAAAAAGAACCCTTGCGTGTACTGGGTGGCTATATCGTTGGCGCAACAATCGTGCGTGATGACTGGGAAGAGAAATTTCAAGCGCGTTACCCGCTGTTGAATGAGATTGCCGAATTGGGCGCGGATCTGGAAGTTACTGATGACTTGAAACGTGCTGGCAAAATAGTAAAACAGATACAATATAAGTTCACACAGCTTCAACTGCCGCAAACTGGTGTATCTTGATGTAATAATGTCTTGCTATGAGTAAAAAGAGTTACCCGCAGATGGCTTACGAGCAAGTAGTCGAGCACTGCCGGCAGTATGCGGATATAATTAGAGCTGATGGCATTGACCTTTTCTTGTCGGACATTGGTGAGTCTGCGGTTATCTCAGACATGCTAGGATACCCGCTTGAGATGCAAGAATGGATCAATGAAAAGCAGTACCCGTTACTTTCGGAGATAATAGAAGCTGCGGCTGATGTAGATCGGTATCATGCAAAACGAGAATCCTGGAAAAGATTACTAGATTTGATCGATAAATTGTAGGTAGTATGGAACATAAAGTTATTGAGCAGTTTTATGAGTACGTAATCTTGCCAAACTATCATGAGCTTGATGCGGCGACAATTCGCTGGAAAGATCATGGTCGAATTGGTCCTGACGCTTGGGCGCATTATTTTGAAGACGCAAAGGGTTGTGAATATGTGCTTGTTTTTGAAGACTTTCCTGGCGATACATTTCTTGATGACGGGCTCACTCATGAAGTGATATCTCTTAATGGCGAGGTTTCTATAGAGTTTGGTGTCAAGAATAAAGAACATGCCCAATATGTGCCGAATATAACAGGCTACTTTACTCTATATAGGGAGCGATAATTCGTTATACTGCAAATGAATAAAGATGTAGTAATAAATCAGCTCAAAAAGTATGCGCGCCAAAAGGTAGCAGACTTAGCGCAGTATAATAACGATTTACAACCAATTAACTATTTATTACAGAATAATTTTGCCGACACACCCTCAGACACGCGTCTGCTTACTGATGACGAGGCATATTCTTTGACGATTATTCCCACTAATACGAAAGCGCTTCCTCCTCGTGTGTTTGATGTAAAAACGCGTAGCGCATGTCTCGATCTAGCAGAAATAATTTGGCGTATTGCTGCCGAAACTAGGAATTGCCACGACATGGTACATGTCGCTAAAGCGGTTTACTCGTTACTCTCACAGGATTCTGCAACGTTCAACGGCGGATTTGATTTAGTAGAATGCATGGATTGGTATTTTGACGACGATGTGCCTATAGCGGAAAAGCGTCAATACGCCAAAGAGCTTACCGACGAACTCCGAACAGTTGTTACAAAGACCAATGCTCGTTTTACGGATTTTTTAGAGAAGGTTACGTGTGCGGTTGCGAAAGCTGCAAATACGCCTATAGAGGAGCTCTGCGAGCGTGGCGACTACACTCAGACGCATGGCGTACTAACGAAGCCTGGCGAACTGATAGCGAGTGAGCTGATCGGCCTTATTGCACCGCGTACTGATGCTGAGCTCAAGGCAACCGGTGACGAGTGGCTTTTTGAGGATATCCTTGAGATAGCTGGTCGTCTTGACATTAGTGTCGAACGAACGGAAGACTGGCGCTTATTGTGTTCATACCTGCCGCGTTTGCGGGCGTTGCAACACAGACACAATAGAGAGGGGTGAGCTTTGCCCCGCGTTAGCCAAGAGTAGCGTGGGGCTCTTTCACTTTGGTATATTTTTGATAAATTATGAGCATTTATTGAAATTTCTCGCATGATATAATCAATTCATGAAAGAGGCGTGAAGGGCTCTCGGAATAGTGGCAATGGTGAAAGAATGTGGCAAGAAATGAAGGACTTAATTGCGAAATTGTAGTGACTGTATGGACACTCAATGGCAAGCCACTTTAGCGCAGGATATCATCCATGCAGCGCGCGCGTATCATAGCGACGCTCAAGCGCTTGAATATTTAGCTGATTTTGCTTTTTCGCTTGCGCGCTGGTTGAATGACGCGAGCGTTGTCGAATGGGATAATATTCATTCTGTGTGCGAACAGCGATATGTCTCGCTACAGTCCGGATCAGGAACTTGTTTTGATGAAAACATGCTTGGCCGGTGCGAAGCATATATCGCAAAGCATACAAAGAGGGCGCAGCGCGTTCGGCAAGACATAGGACAAAACAACTTTCAATATACGTATCAAGCTATTCTTGCGCGTGATATAATTTCAGCAATAATTCAATATCAGAATAACATCCAAATGCTTGCATATTTGGCACGGTTTATAGATAGTATTGTCAGCGGTATACGAGTTGCGCCAGCTATTGATTGGGCGGATGTGCGTGCAATTTGTCGGCATCGGCTTGAATCGCTGCGCCGACAACGTCAGCCAGTGCCGATTGATGAGGATGCTCTTATTACTTATCAAACGGCGCTTGTATCGCTTATTCATAAATTTTTATCTTCGTAATATATAAAAAATTCAGCGAAAATGCGAGAGGAAAATAGAACGCAGCTACCAGCATGAGAGTAACTACTGCGAATGAATGCGTTTCCGAGTATACTATAAGCATGGCTGTAAAAAGTTCCGCGCCGCAAACCATTAAGCGCTATTTGAAATATGCGCTCTACCGGTATCGTGATAGTGACAACAGCGAAGTGGCATATTACTTCGCGCAGCTTGCGTTTTTGCTGATGTGCGTATGCGGCGATACGCTTGCTAAATGGCGCGGCGTTTTCCGCGAGTACGACGCATCGGACTACCGCGATAGCAAGCAGCAACCTGAAAGTGCGCAAATGACGTATAAGCAGGCGATAGCGCATTGCAAGAAATCAGTCAAAATGATCGCGAAAGATGGGATTGACACACTTCTAGCAGACGAGCATGAGGCGTTTGATGAGGCTGACGTGTTAGAGTATCCGCTTTATCAACAACGCTGGATGACCTTGCGCGATTACCCGGTGCTCTATATGATATACGGGGCCGCAGATGAGGCGCTTGCTATCCGTACGACGCGCTTGATGTGGCAGAAAATTCTACTGTATGCTGATATGCTTGATGCGCCGATTGAGCATCCCGCTACATATCTTACTGACGCTTATCGTGCTTGCCTGAAATATTTTATTATTCTGAATACAATCGGCGTACTGCGCGCGCATAAGAACGATCCGGCGGTGCTACATGATGTTTGTACGGCGGTATCACTCGTGGCAGATCTACTAGCTAATGACGAGGTGGTGAATTGGCGTGAAATTTCGGCTATTTGCGACCAATGCGCCGCCGCTTTCCGCTACAGTGATGACATTACTCCGTATCGGAATTACTTGAAGACGCTGCGTGCTACGTATCAGCGCGCGGTGAATGTATATTTTGATGATACCTATCAAGGGGAAGCTCCGCGCTGTCCAGGATAGCAGCTCTTGAACTGTGAGGCATCAGCTTACTTATGCCGGCAATCTTGGTACCGACAGGATTAAACGTGGGAGTAGAGCAGCGCCCGCCACAAGAGCGGTCAAATAAGTGTTATTATGATATATGCTCTAGAAAATGTAACTAATGGACAAGGATAAGATTGGGATGTACTCTAAAAAACCTTTTCTCCTACTTCAATCGCGCTCGGAAGACGAAGCGTCAGATGATGAATACCAAGCATTTTTGAAATTTGGCGGCTTGAAGCCGGCAGAGTTAACGCGGCTGCGGTTAGATACGGGCGTGCGACCGCAGGTTGCTTTAGATGATTACGCTGGCGTGCTGATGGGCGGCGGAGCAGCAAACTTTGCGTACGATGATACGCAGAAATCACCTGAACAGCGCGAGTTTGAGGCGTATATTTTGCCATTGATACGGCGGATTGTCGCTGCCGATACGCCGTTTTTGGGTGCATGTCTTGGTGTCGGCGCGCTCGTGACGGCATTGGGCGGGCGAACGAGCTTTGACTATAGTGAAGCGGTCGGCGCGGTTGATATTCGGCTAACTCCGGAGGCGAAGACTGACCCATTGCTAGTAGGCATGCCGGCAGAATTTCGCGGCTTTGTTGGACATAAAGAAGGCGTCGTAGAACCGCCGTCTCGTTGCGCGGTGTTAGCGCGGTCAAGTACTTGTGTGCAGATGCTGCGGGTTGGTCGTAACGTGTATGCGACGCAGTTTCATCCGGAACTTGATGCTGATGGGCTTGCGCTGCGCATTAATATATATAAGCATGCTGGCTATTTTGCACCAAGCGAGGCGCAGGCTCTCATTGATGTTGTCCGCCGCGAACATGTTACCGAGCCTGTTAAAATATTGCGGCAGTTTATCAAACGGTATAAGTAGTCATTACAATAGAGGCTAAGCTTCCAATAGCACGAAAATGTAGACGCTTAAGTACCCTTGACGCTTAAACATGAACGGGCGTACACTAAAGGTAAGCGGTATCAGTATCGCGCTAACCAAAGGAGGATTAGTATGAGTAAACTTGTCAAATTTGATCCGTTCGCTGAAATGGATGCGTTGCAGCGCCATTTCTTTGACAATAACGTTTGGCCGCGCCAGATGCGCAGTGTCGCTGTGCCAACGACCGACGTCTATATGGACGGCGATAATCTCGTAGTTGAGGCGCATTTGCCGAAGTTTGAAGAGAAAGACGTCGATATCTCAATTGAACATGGCAACCTGGTGGTTCAGGCGCAGCGCCATGAAAAAGAAGAAGATAAAGGTAAGAAGTATGTCGTGCGCGAGTCAAGCAGCAGCTTTTACCGCAGCGTACAGTTGCCGGAGCGTGCTGATACGGATGCGATTGAAGCGCATCTGGAAGACGGCGTTCTGAAGGTTGTCGTGCCGGTGACGCCCGCGCCTGAGCCGAAGAAAATCGCAGTGAAGGCAAAGAAGAAATAACTAGTCTAGTGAGAGCTTCTGTGGCCGCCGACCATTTTGGTTGGCGGCCGTTTTTGAAGTTCGTTACACTGAGTTTCTCTGCTGGAATTTATGAAAGAGAAGAGCCTATAAATATAATATAGATTTTTATATATTTTATGATATAATATGCGAGTGAGACGTGCATTTTTCCCAGAGACAGAGTATGATTTGGCTGCAATTTTACGTGTTAATCAAAAGAATGCAGACTATCTAAGTGGTGCCATTGATCCTTTCGGCGAAGGAATAAGAAATATGGCAACATGCGCCCTAAGGGAGATAAGAAGAGATGTTGATGGTTTCTGTGGCGGTTATGGAACAGGTTTCCCGTACCATTCATCAGGAAAGGACCATCAAGTTATTAAGGATCAACCGGAATTTACACGCTACACTGGCGAATTATCGAATTTGATACGCAGAGAGATGGCTGTTAGGGCTTTATGGCCATGTCCGAGTTGTCAGTTAGGAGCTGATTTTACTCCGTCGCAATGCGCCGACTGTAACATAACCCCACTGAAGCCTCGTGCTATCATGAAAGTCATGCCGGATATGGATACGTTCGTGATTTGTGATGAGAATGACAAGAAAACGCGTGACGCTATTTGGTCAGTTGCTCAAGATAAAGGGTTTACGCAATCTGATTTCAATACTAATGAGAGTTTGACGCGAATTGAAGGGGTGCTTGATGCGTGGGCAGAAGGGCGTAAGCCAGCAAGTTATTTACCAATAGATCTACATGTTATAGATAAGAATGATTTTATACAGGCTTGCGCTGATATAGGTGACGGCAAACTTGCTCATCCGACCATATGGTCGATGTATGCAGAATGGAAAAATAATAAAAGTATTGATTTTTGGTTTGATTTTGTGTTTAGCATGACGCCTTACTCAAGGGTGACGGATACTGAAATATTAGATGCAGTTGACGAGGCTCGCTCAAGGCTGACGAGATGCTATAGTGTTGACCAATTGGTTGATATTGTTATGAAGCGAAGTTATCGTGCTCGCCAGCTTTTGCAATATGAACCAACGATGGAGGCGCTGAGGGAGAAGTTAAGCTCATGGCAGCAGATCTGATAGACCTACACACCCACACGAACTGTTCGGATGGTGATTACGCTCCGGCTGAGCTGTTACGCTTGGCGAAAAAGCGAGGCGTAAAGACTATCGCTATCACCGACCACGACACGGTTGATGGCTATGATAAAGAGCTATTCTTGCTAGCGAAAGAGCTAGAAATTAAGTTGATTCCAGGGATTGAATTTTCGACGATTGACGAAGAAAGCGGACAAAAGATTCATGCGCTTGGCTTGGGTATTGACTCGGATAATAAGGCGTTGAGAGAGAAGTGCGCGAGGCTCCGCGCCGATCGAGTCAAGCTGATGGGGCAGATTGCAGAAAAATTGGCGAGCTGCGGTTTTATTTTGCGGGTAGACGAGCTAGCGGCATCTGGCGAGATTATTACCAAGGCGCACATCGCGCGCGATGTTTTGGCAAATGAAGTGAATAGGCGCCGGCTGATTAAAGCGCACGGAAACATGCCGCTGCAAGGTGAATTTATTGAGAAGTGGTTGATCAAAGGCTGCCCGGCATTTGTGCCAAAAGCGAAACCACTACTAACTCATGAGGCGATTGATATAATCCATCAGGCTGGCGGGATTTCGTCGTGCGCGCATCCGAGTTTTAATGTCATGAAGGGCTTTTCATTTGAGAATATGAAACAGTTAATCTTGCGCAATAAATTTGACGCGGTTGAAGCGGTCAATATACAGTATGATAAAGAAAACGGCGATCAGCGATTTGATATGATCCGAGAATTTACGCAATTTGCGAAAGAAAGCAACTTGCTGATTACTGGCGGCTCGGATTATCATAGTGACAATCACGAACTTTGGGGAAATATGCCGAGCCTGGGCATGGCAGACGAGGTAACGCGTCCGGGGCGGGAGTTGGTGGATAACTTGAATCTGCTCATTGCTTCTCGCGCTACGATTGCCGAGTAGCTGACTCAATCAATATTTACTGCGAACTTGCAGGACGAAATCGTTACAAGGTTTAGTAGGGCGAACATTTGTTCCCGTATTATTTTCCGGAAAAGGCGGAAGTAGTGCGGACTACTTTTTATGGCGAGTTTTTACAGATTAACACTAGTCTAGTGTTGGTGTGGGGTTGTGCGCAATTTTTCCACTAAACCATAAACACTAGATATGGGCACACTATATATAGCGTGTGTGCAATGCGGTATACTAGAATAGGGAAAAGGAGGATGATATGGGTTGGCTACGAAATTTCATATTTGGTATAGATCCGGCATATGATGATGCGGGTTTGCCGAAGCAGGTGCGTGATTGGGAGGAAGCTAAAAACAGCGATATGTCGCTACAGCAGGATAATGTGGCGGGCGATGAGAGAGAAGAAGGGCGGCATGGCGGCGACCAGCGCACGGAGCCAAACGCCTATCGAACCGCATCGGGTACGAAAGTGCTGCCGACACTCACTGTCGATCGCGTTGAGCCGCATACGTCGAATAATCTTGCAAATTTAGAGCTATGGATTACGCTGCATAATCGCTCGCCGTACGATATTGAAATTACCAAGGTTGATTTGTTGAAGCAGAGCACTGATCCGGATCGATTTTTGCGCGCTGGCGAATCGCACGAAATCCGCGTGTACCACGGACAAACGCCGCGCGACCGCGCATACACCAAAGCATATATCGACTTAAAAATTACAGGGACGGGCGACTATTTCCGCCAAGAATATATGGTTAACTACGATCTGAAAACGAGCGGTGGTACGAGCTGGTATGTGCCGGATGCATTGCAAAAATCACTGCCGCCGCGAGACATTTAAGTGGTACGATAAAGTAATGAGAATCTTTTATACTGATGGCAGCGCTAGTCCAAACCCGGGGCCAGGCGGGTTTGCGGTAATAGAAAACAGTAGGCCGGTAGCGCTCGGCTCGGAAGACGGCGAAACGACGAATATTCGCATGGAGGGATTTGCGCTTGTAGCGGCGATGCGGCTAGCAGCGGGCGAGCCGTGCGAAATTCATACCGATAGCGAGTTTTGGATCAATGTATTAACGAAATGGGCGCCAGGCTGGGAGGAAAAGGGTTGGCGCAAAAAAGGTGGCGAGATTAAAAACCTTGAGCTTGTGCAGCAGGCGTACGAATTATATCGCACGGTGCAGCCTAAGCTCGTATGGGTGCGCGGGCATGTCGGGCATGAACAAAATGAACGAGCAGACGAGTGGGCGAATAAAGCACGCCAGGGCGCGCGGCTGTAAGCGGCGGTAGGAAGCAATATTGACTTTAGTTTATAGTTATGATATAATAAAAAATATGAATTCAGAGACACCAGTGTTCGTTACAGTGCGTTCATGCTTCAATGAGGAGTCAGACCCTGATGCGTTTCGCACCTCCGTGGTTTACGATGTCAAAGTATCGGAAGGGGACGTCTTGAAAGAAGTGAATATGATAGTGGGTGATTCATCTGGGCATGGTGAATTGCTAAAAGAAGCCATTGATGGAATAGATGAAATTAGCGCTTCGGGCACATTTGATACTTCGTCAGAGTTAGTTTGTGATGAGATTGCTGTACGCTCTTGGGGTGATCCGCAGGACAGCCAGGGGAACCCAGGATATGGCGAAACTATTATCGGTATTGGATATGAAGACGAACGCCAAGAAATTAATCATGCAGATCAAGCGGTGTTAAAGTGCCTCGGTAGTGTGGCGGCTTTTGTAACTCTTGACGTGCCGATGCAAAAGCTGATGGATGATGAAGTTATTGTGGTGTCGCCTGATGACATTGAAGAGGCGAACGAAAAATATCCCGTAGAAATCAGTCAGTAGGCTTACACTCCCAAGTAGTCTATACTAAAAAGAGTGAAACAGTCTCTTGCACTCGAAATATTACTAAGTGGCGAAAGTGCATTGCTAACTGGACCGGCAGGGACGGGCAAGACGTTTGTGCTGAATCAATTTATTCGTGCGAGTAAAGATGAGGGAAAGTATGTGAGCGTGACGGCAACGACCGGGCTAGCGGCGACACACCTGGGCGGCGCGACGATTCACGCCTGGGCGGGGATAGGCGTACTGGATTATCTACCGGATCGATTCGTCGATCATATTACGAAAGGACGGCGTGAGATCATCGAAAAAACAGATATTTTGATCATTGATGAGATTAGTATGCTGCACGACTACCGTCTAGATATGGTTGACGAAGTATGCCGTCTGGTGCGTAAGGCGCCGGACGTACCGTTTGGCGGTATTCAGGTAGTAATGTCGGGCGACTTCTTCCAGTTGCCGCCAGTGAATCGGGCGGGCAGCCGTGAGGGCGGTTTTGTGGTGCATTCGGATGCGTGGCGCGAGCTGAATCCGGTGATTTTGTATTTGGATGAGCAATTCCGCCAGCGCGAGGGTGATGCGCTGCTTGATATTTTGACAAGTTTGCGGACAAACGACCTGCGCCGCCATCACGCCGAGAAGCTGCTAGAGCGCACCGAATACGAGCCGCCAACGGACGCTGACTTGACAGAGCTTCATACGATGAATGTTGACGTCGATCAAATCAATAGGCGAAAACTAGCAGAGCTAGCAGGCGACGAAGTGCAATATACGCAGCATACCACCGGCAGCGTAAACTACGTTGATAATTTGCAGCGCAGCGTGCTTGCACCGGTGGAATTAGTACTCAAGCTTGGCGCGCTTGTTATGGCGGTTAAGAACGATCAGAGTAAACGTTATGCGAACGGTAGTATCGGTATGGTAGTTGATTTTGAGCCGGCAACAGATTATCCAGTTGTGCAATTCCGTAACGGCAGAACGGTAGTAATGCAGCCGGATATCTGGGAATTACGTGATGGCGACAAAAAGCGGGCGAGTATCAGCCAGATTCCGCTGCGCCTAGCGTGGGCGATTACAGTGCACAAGAGCCAGGGTATGACGCTTGATGTGGCGCGCATTGACTTGCGCAAAGCGTTTGTACCGGGCATGGGTTACGTAGCACTCAGCCGCGTGCGCGATATTGATAACTTGTACCTGACGGGTATAAACCGTACGGCGCTCCAGATGAGCGACGAAGCATATACGATTGACGAGCGGCTGAAAATGCGTGCGGCAAACGATCGCGAACGATTTCAATACTTGCAAAGAAAAGCTGAGGAGCGTGCCTCTAGGCCGCTAAAAAACCTGAGTAAAAAGAAATCAAGCAGCTGGTCTGAAAAAGTTGCTAAAATGCGCGAGACTCATCCGAACGCATACAAACCGTGGCAGCCGCAGGACGACGAAGCACTAAAACTTGGATTCATTAACGGCGAGTCGATCAAGCACTTGAGTACACAGCTCGGTCGCCACGAAGGCTCAATCAGAATGCGGCTGCAGAAGCACTTTGGAGAAGACGCGGTGCAATAAAATTAAAATTTACCACTGGTCTTATGTTGCGCTTGACGCTTGGAGATATTTTATATTTTACATAAAATCATCATGTCGTGATGTAAAACAACAAATAGCACTAAGTATTGCTTTTTTGTAAATATTATGTTATAATGTCACACATGAGTGAGAGAGTTGATCTAACATTAACCGAAAAGCTAGGTTTAAATGATGCGTATATACCGCGAATAGATGTGCCGGTATCTGAGGTTACGCTTTGGCGTGGAGATGAGAGGGATATTCCATCAGCGCGGTACTTCGGTCGTGTATCAACGAGAGCGGGGGAAGAAAAGATTGTTACCGCCGAAGTTGTCGTGCCGGTTCGAGATGAGCGTTTACGGGGAGCACTTGGTCGCGATGCGCTCCATGTCGCGAGTTTAACAGCAGAGGGTGTGGTGTTTTTGGATGGTTCAGAAACAAGCTTTGGATATGCGACATACAATTCAGATGGCAGTGCAAATATATTGCACAAAGCAGTGAAAATCGGGCGAGATTATCAGCCAACACTACCGAGTTGGGTGTCGCGCGATCACTGTGTTGTTGAAGATGATAGCGGCACCTTAGGGCGATATACATTTCATGTCGAGGATCATTCCACATTTGGAACATCAGTCCTTGTGCCTGATGTGAGTCGTAATACGCTACCGCACGGTGACTTTCGCGACCGCGAAGCGGTGCGGCGTATTAGTGCTGCTGTAGCTGAAAGACCGTTGCATGGTGAGGATGCATATTGTTTAGATAATGAGCGTAAGATATTTGGAGTATTTGACGGCGTCGGCGGGTCAGCGAATGGTGCGCGAGCGTCACAATTTGCAGCGAGAGCGGTGCCTGTTTATGCTAATCGATTATTAGGACCGAATGCAACACGCCAGTCGCTGAAAGAGGCGCTTGTGTGGAATCGGCAAGTATTAAACAAAATCTCAATGACAATCGCAAAAGAGCCAACTGCTGGCTATTCGACTGCAACGCTGGCGAGGGTTGTTGAGCAAGACGATGGTAGAAAGTTTTTGGCATATGCGAACATGGGTGACTCGCGGCTATATCTCGTGCGCGATAACAAAGCTTGTCAACTAACGCGAGATGATGGAGAAGGGTCTGTCATCTCTGCTGCCTTGGGAAACAGCGGTAAGGCTGGGCAAATCTCAATGGAAACGCCGTGGCGAATTGGCTACAAAGAGATATTTGCGGGCGATACAGTTCTCATTGGCACGGACGGTATTTGGGGTGATTATCTTACTGATGTAATGTCGGATGGCGAGATATCAATGTTGATTAAATCCATGCATGATAGAGGTATACGCGAGCCAGAATCAATAGCGCAGGCGCTACTTAGTCGATCGCGCAAGAACGATGATAAGACGCTTGTCGCTGTGAGCTGTTTGTAAGGTAATGCTCATCTGATTTGTACAATCGTATGAATCAGATGAGCTTTTTTCTGCTACAATAAAGCCATGAATACAGAACCAACTAACACGACCGAAAACGAGATGCAAGAGCCAACTGATATTTTTTTGTGGGCGAACCAGGCGGATGCGCACAAAGAGGCGCTTGAGGTCGATCTATTTTTGTTTACAAAAGGCTATACGGTGTATGCCACGAATTATGCTAAGGAATTAAAGGCACAACTGAAAGTATTATTCTTGTACGATATGATCAGCCAAGTACAGACTGGAGCAGCGACGGGCATGCACGTGCGTGATTTTGAGGCGGCTGCCGCCGAAGAAAACGTGCTGGAGCGCACGACGCTTGATAAGGTCGATCACGCGCAAGAGGTGATTGAACAAATTCGTTACGGTGAAGAAAGTTTGGAGGTATTCCGCGAAGGCGACCACGAGTTCAAGAAAGTAAAAGGAATTGTAGCGCGGTTTAGCCGTTCAGGCGCGGAACCGTTTTTTGTGGCAAAGATATTGCCGCAATCGCAGGTGTTGAAGGGTGCAACGGCATGGATGTATAACGGCGACTCGTTCCAGCCGTTTAGCGCTGATGCGGGCCTAAGGATTACGCCGGATAATCAGGTTCTAATCGCCGGAAACGACATTTTTGCATTCAGCGAATCAAAGTTCATCCGGTTGTTTGGGTATGATGCTAAACAATTTGCAGTAGCGGAAGAAAAAATCGCCGAAATCGAGCAAAGCTTTAAGCTGAAGTTTCCTGAAGGTATGACGTTTGACGCGCTGGTGCGCGATACGAAGTCGCTGGTGAGCAAGCTGCAAAAAGTCAATGTTGGACTAGTGACGCAGGATCAAGTGATTGAACAAGCGGACGAAATGGGCTTAGAATTGATGACGGACGAAAACACGGGCGAAATTATCATTATGGATGCGAAAGACGCGGCGAAATTCGTGAATTTGCTTAACGACGACTATGTGACGAGCGATATGACTGGCATTCGGTACGAGCTTAAAGGCAAAAAAGAACTAAAAGATGCCACGCCAGGTGATATGGGAGCGCCGGCTGAGCTGTAGCGCTTACCATGTTGCTTATGAGTGGTGGCGGGCGGCATTGCCTAGCTCTGGTATAATAGAGCTCATGAGCGAGCGGAGATTGAAGCTGAAATTTCCGAAACGGTTTTTGTGGGGCGCCGCAACGTCAGCGCACCAAATTGAAGGCGGACTGCATAATAACTGGACGGTTTGGGAGCAGGAGAATGCGAAATCGCTGGCAACGCAAGCACCGTACCAATACGGCGATTTAGATAATTGGAATGCGGTGGAATCGGCGGCAAAATCGCCTGATAATTATATTTCTGGCAAAGCGACAAATCATTACGAATTGTATGAGCAGGATTTAGATTTAGTGCGCAAGATGAATATGAATGCGTTTCGCTTGAGCATTGAATGGTCGCGGATTCAACCTGAGAAGGGTGCGTGGGACGCGGCAGCGGTTGAGCATTACAAGGCAGTGCTCGCGGCATGTAAACAACGTGGCATTGAGCCGATTGTAACGCTGTTTCACTTTACATTGCCGGTATGGTTTGCAGAGATTGGCGGGTTTGAGAAACGCGCCAATGTGAAGTATTTTGTCGAGTTTGCCGAGCATATTCTGCAGGAATTAGGATCGCGGGTGCGCTATATTATCACAGTGAACGAACCGTGCGTGTATGTGCATGAGAGCTACCTGCGCGGCAGCTGGCCTCCGCAAGTGCAAAATCGGCGGCGCATGCGCGCGGTGCTTAAGAACCTTGCGGCAGCGCATAACCGTGTAGCCGACATCGTGCACAAAGTGAATCGGCGCTACAAAGTGTCGGTAGCGAAAAATAGTGCGTATGTCTATCCGGGCGACGATGCGGTCCTGACGGTGCGCGCAGCAGGGATTATGCAATATCTGCAAGATGATTATTTCTTGAAAAAAGTTGTAAAGCGCTGCGACTTCATTGGCGTGAATTATTACCAAAGTGCGCGCGTGTATGGCTACCGTGTGCATAATCCCGACATTGAGGTGAATGATCTGGGTTGGGATATGCAGCCGCAGCACCTGCAGCAGGTGTTAGAGCGGCTGTACGATACGTACCATAAGCCGGTGTTTGTGACGGAGAATGGCGTAGCGGACGCGGGCGATCAGTATCGCAAGCATTGGTTGGCGCAGTCAATTATGGCGATGAACCAAGCAATTGAGCATGGTGTTGACGTGCTCGGTTATTTACATTGGAGTTTAACCGATAATTTTGAATGGGACAAGGGATTTTGGCCGCGCTTTGGACTATTTGATGTGGATTATACAACGTTTACGCGGACGCCGCGGCCAAGTGTACTATGGCTAGCGCGGTTTTTGAAGCAGCAGAAGGAGATGCGAGATGGCAAACGATGAAATTACCGGTGTAAAGATAGTCGTCATCGGCGGCGGGACGGGCAGTTTCACGCTGCTGCAGGGCGTGAAACGCTATGCGAAGCATGTGACAGCGCTCGTTAATATGGCGGACGATGGCGGTTCGACAGGGCAGCTGCGCGATGAGCTGGGTGTGCTGCCGCCCGGCGACGTACGCCAGTGTTTGGTAGCGCTGAGCGATAGCCCAAAAGTGCGCGACCTCTTTAATTATCGGTTTGATGAGGGCAGTTTGAAGGGTCATGCGTTTGGTAATTTATTTTTGACGGCGCTTGAAAAAATGACAGGCAGTTTTGGCGAGGCGGTTGAACTGGCAGGGCGCGTGCTGAATATTGAAGGACGCGTTGAGCCAGTGACACTAAGCGATGTTACGCTGTGCGTTGAGGGTGTAGACGGGCGTCCAGTGAAAGGGCAATTCACGATTGCGCACCAAGAAATTGCAAAGCGACCGAAGATTTGGTTGGAGCCGACCGCGGTGGCGAATCCTGCGGCGGTGCGGGCAATTTTAAGGGCGGATTTAGTCGTTGTCGCGCCGGGAAATCTGTATGGCAGTTTGGCGCCGGTGTTGGTGATTGATGGAATTCGGCGCGCGCTGCACGAGACGCGCGCAAAATGCGTGTATGTGTGTAATTTGGTGACAAAGCCTGGTCCAACGGATGGGTTTACGGTGAAAGATTTTGCGAGCGAAATTGAACGCTTGGCGGGCGGCGAGTTCTTAGACTATGTCGTGTTTAATAATGACGAACCGTCGCCGGAATTGATGGAAAAATATGCGCACGGCGGGGAATTGGTCGTGAAGTACGATCTCAACGAGCTGCGCCGGCAGCATTACGAATTTCGCGGCGTACCGATTCTTGCGAAACAAGCGTGGACAGGGGCGCAGGCGAGCGACCCGATCGCATCGGCGCGCAGTTTCATCCGGCATGATTCAGACGCGGTAGCGCGGCAGCTGATGCGCCTGTACTTTGCGTAATTTTTTAGGAAAGGCTGGGCGGCTTTCGCGCTGCTTGATAATACGTAAGCAGCAAAATGTAGCAAAAAATGCTACGCTACATCATTGATAATTTGTAAAAATACCTCTGTTATTATCTTGATTTTTCCACAGTTTTGTGGAAAACATAACCACGTTGTTTCAAAAAGTCAAAAAAGAGGCTTGCGAAATACCTATAGGCCGGTGTATCATGAAACCAGTGGCAAAAGCATTACCGATACACGGTAAAAACAAACACCACAAAGTAACAATACAGAAAGAAAGCAGGGGAATTATGACGCAAACCATGGTGAGCCAGTCGGTAGATTCGGTAGTTGGCGCTGTGATTCGTGTTCCTCAGACCCGGGTTTCACGCGTATCGCTTGCGCTTGGCGTATAGCGGCGTCTGTTTGATGCACCTTTACAATTTGTCGGCATCCTCGAGATCAACAATCTGGTAGTGAGCACGTGGATTATCGACCCACAATATAAAAATAGTCGAATGCACCTTACTCTAAAACACCTCCCAAAAACTCCACCTCACACACAAGTCTCTCAAAAGGCACCGCTTCTTAAGGACTATGAGTTGTTTGACAATTCTCCTATACTAAGCGTTGCCCGACTTTTACAAAAACAAACACTACCTATGCGAAAACAAACAGCTCGCTACTGGTTTGGTGATCTCGAGTTTCTCTATCGTCGCCGAGAGTGGTATGATGGAGAAAATGAGTATTAAAGAACATCCACCACTTCATGTTCCAGTTCTGCTTGATGACGTTATCGCGTTGCTCACACCCCGTTTAGGCGAGACCTACCTTGACCTAACTGCGGGCTACGGCGGGCATGCGCGGGCGGTATTAGCGCGAACGCAGCAGTATTCCGGCACCGTACTGGTCGACCGGGATGAGTTTGCTCATACGAATTTAAGCGAGTTTCTAGCGAAAGGAGCTCAGCTTTTGCATACCGATTTCGTGTCGGCTGCGCGCCAGCTGATTGAACAGGGTAGGCAATTTGATATGATTCTACTTGATTTGGGGGTGTCGTCACCACAGCTCGACCGAGCTGAGCGAGGATTCTCGTTCGCAAAAAGCGGACCGCTGGATATGCGAATGGATCGACGCCAATCGTTAACTGCTGCCAACGTTGTCAACACGTGGACGGTGGAGCGAATCGCGCAGATCATTCGTGATTTCGGCGAGGAGTCTCCGCGCGCTGCTATGCGGTATGCGCGTAGTATCGCGGCGGCGCGGCCGCTTGAAACAACGACGGATCTTGCTCGCGCGGTAGAGCAGGCGTATCGTGGGCCGTATCGGCGTACGCATCCCGCCACTCGAGTCTTTCAGGCGATTCGAATCGCTATTAACGACGAACTCGGGCAAATTCAAACGGTCATGCCATTGCTTCCGGCGTTGCTTACATGCGGCGGAAGAGTGGGGGTGATTAGTTTTCACAGCCTTGAGGATCGAATCGTGAAGCGGTACTTCGCCGAACAGGCTGCCGCCGGCTACGAGGCAAACTTTCGTATTATTACGAAACATCCCGTTAGCGGTGCAATTAACGATGTTCACAATCCGCGTTCGCGCAGTGCTAAATTGCGCGCCGCTGTGAAAATATAACACAAACAGAAAGGGGGATGTAACCATGACGCGTCACATCCAAGTCCAAGACAAGAACGAAGCTGTGCGCAGCGTTGTTGTGCGCCGCAAGGTATAGTTTTTGCACTTTCACGCGCTTAAGCGCCCCCGAAAAAAGGGGTGCTTAAGCTGCCGAGAGGGTAATACGATGAAATGAACAGAGCAACCGATGCGTGTTGCCATAGTATTAACATAAACACGAAATATTCCACCACCATGCCATATCATCGAACAGTACAATTTAATAGCCGGCGCCAAGGTAATTATGGGCGTAACCGCAATACAGTTGCTTTTGCATCGGCTGTCAAGCTTGGTCCCGTGTCGCATACAGTGATCGTTGCTTTGATGATTACGATTCTAGGTCTGATATACTTAACACAGGCGACGCGCGTGTCGAGCTATGATTACGCGGCGAATACTATGTCTGATAAAATTTCGTCGTTAACTGAGCAAAAGAATGATTTAGCGGTCGAAAATGCTCGCTTGACAGCACTTCAGTCGGTGAAGGGGAGTAGTGTCGCGCAAGCAATGACGTCGCCAACTGATACGCAATATGCGAGCAAATAAGTAAGTATGAATATAGGTAGTCGAGGCGATGCGCGGATTAGCGTGTTGGGTATTTTGACGCTTGTAGCGCTGCTATTAATGGTAGCGCAGCTTTTTCGCGTGCAGGTACTGCAGCATAATTATTACGTTCAGTTGGCAGATAAAGAGCACATCAAAAAGTTTACGCTACGCGCGGCGCGCGGGGAAATCTACGCGATGGACGGCAACGCGCCGGCGAAACTCGTGATGAATACGACGGTGTATACGGTTTGGGTTGATCCGACGCTCGTGACAGACAAGCAGAAAGTAGTTGATGTGATGAATCGTGTGGCGGGCGGCAATGTGCGCAAAGATTTTCGTCAATATTTAGATGCAAAAAATACGCGCTATCAAGTGATTGCGACGAAAGTTAACCGCGTGCAGGCGCAGAAAATCAAAGACGAGAAGCTTGCCGGCGTCGGGTTCGACGCATCAACGCAGCGCGTCTACCCGGAAGGAGCGCTTGCGAGTCAAGTGCTCGGTTTCGTGAATGGCGAAGGGCAGGGGAAGTACGGTTTTGAGCAGGCAAACGATGAAACGCTTGCCGGTAAAGACGGCGAACTAAAAACTGTGACCGATGTGCGCGACGTACCGTTGACTGTGACCGATAAAAATATCAAAAAACCAGCGGTAAATGGCAAAAATATGGTGCTGACAATTGATCGCAATGTGCAATCAAAAGTTGAAGAAGCCCTTGTGTCGGGTGTAAAGCGAAGCGGTGCGACGCGGGCGAGTGCGATCGTGATGGACCCGCAAACGGGCAAAGTGCTCGCGATGGCGAATGTGCCGACGTACGACCCGTCTAATCTAAATGTGAAGGACGTGGCGGTCTTTAATAACAGTACAATTTCAAATCCATATGAGCCTGGTTCTGATATCAAGACTTTTACGGTTGCGACAGGTATTGACCGCGGCGTGATTACACCTGATAGCACATACGATAACACCGGTAAGATTAAGGTTGAAGACATTACTATTAATAACGCAACAAAGAACGCGGTAGTGACAGGAACTATCACGATGCAAACAGCGCTGAACTGGTCGCTTAACACTGGTATGGTGACGATCGCGCAGCGTTTAGGTAATGGTACGTATATTACGCGTGCGGCACGCAATACGATTTATGAATATTTTCATGACAAATTTAAGCTGGGCGAACTGACCGGTATTGAGCTTGCGAATGAAGCAAAAGGCACGATTATTTCGCCGCTGCAGCAAGAGGGCAATGCGGTGCGCTATAGCAACATGGTATTCGGGCAGGGTATGGACGCGACGATGCTGCAAGTGGCGAGCGGCTTTTGCGCAGTGGTAAATGGTGGAACGTATTTTGCGCCGACGATCATTAACGGTACGATTAGCAACGATGGTGTTTTCGCGCCAGCGGGCACAAAAGCTCAAGCACGTGTCATTACTGAAGCAACATCAACGACGGTGCGCGAGATGGTTCATCAATCGCATTACGCAACGTATAATCCGAAAGACGGCTCGGAGCGCTATCTTGTGGGCGGCAAGACCGGCACGTCTGAAACGATTGTGAACGGCAAGTATGTCAGCAATCAGACGATTGGAACGTATTTGGGCTATGGCGGCGAGAAGGGGCAAACTCCACGTTACGTCATTATGGTTGAAATTGCCGCCGATGGTAAAGATATGGGCGGCGGCAGCGACGCAAAGCCGATTTTCAACGACATATCAAATTGGATGCTCAATTATTTAATGTTAACGCCGCAAGGCTAGACGGGGTATACTGGATAGTATGACAATCGTAAATTTCTCAAATGAATTGAATCAAACTTTCGCGTTGAGCGTGGCAGCGTTTTTGTTGGCAATGATATTAACGCCGGTTTATACACATTTCGCATATAAATATAAGTTTTGGAAAACGCAGCGCAGCGCAGCAGTAACGGGGGAACGGCTAAAGATTTTTAATATACTGCACAAAGAGAAAATTGCGCGGCACGTTCCGACAATGGCGGGCACTATCGCGGTGGTCGCCATTACGGCGATTACGTTGGCGCGCAACCTTGACCGGGCGCAAACTTGGCTGCCGCTCGCGGCCTTGCTTGGTGGAGCATTTGTCGGGCTGATCGATGATGTACTCAATGTGTTCGGCTCAAATCGTAAGGATGCCGGGCTGCGCAGCTGGGTGAAGTTCGCGATGATTACTGCAATGAGTATTGTGCTTGGCTGGTTCTTCTACACGAAACTTGGCTACAATACGATCCATATACCGTACTTTGGCGAATGGCAAGTCGGCGCGTGGATTATTTTCTTTTTTGTATTAGCAGTGGTGTCAACGGGCAATGCGGTGAACATCAGCGACGGGCTTGATGGATTAGCGGGCGGTTTGTTGGTAATGTCGTTTTCAGCGTTTGGCGTGATTGCGCTATTACAGGGGCATATTAAGCTGGCGGGCTTCTGCTTCACGGTAGTAGGCGCATTACTGAGTTATCTGTGGTTTAATATTTACCCGGCGCGGTTTTTCATGGGCGATGTTGGTAGCTTTGCATTTGGGACGAGCTTAGGCGTTGTTGCGATGATGACGAATACGCTGTTTTTACTGCCGATTATCGGGATTTTATTTGTGGTTGAGGCGGGTTCAAGTCTACTGCAAATCATCAGCAAGAAACTATTCCATCGTAAGATATTTGTCTCGGCCCCAATCCACCATCACTTAGAGGCAACAGGTTGGCCGGAAGTGAAAGTTACGATGCGCTTTTGGGTGATTGCCGGCGTGGCGGCATTTATCGGCATGCTGATGGCGCTGAGCGGAGGGCATATTACATCGTGAGCGGTGGTCTAGCCTCATCACGCCGGGAAGCGATACGTGCTCGTACGAACCATCAAAGGCAGCGGCGGCATCGTCCCGACTATATGATCGTCATGTGCATGGGCGTACTGATGCTGATTGGCTTGGTGGTTATGTATGCGATTGGTCCGCAGCGCGCCAATGTAATGAATGCGGCGTATAATGGCTCGTATTCGGCGACATACTTTGCAGTTAAACAATTCGCTAGTTTGCTCATTGCGCTTGCTGCGTTTGTCGTATTGGCGTTTGTGCCGTTCTCGGTGCTAAAAAATCAAGCGGGAAAGTTTATGGCTGCGGCACTTATTGCGTCCGTATTACTGTTTTTGGTGGGAAACGTTGCGCATATTGATACGCTCGCGCAGGCAACGCTCGGCGCGTATCGTTGGTTTAACTTTGGCAGCTTCGGCGGATTCCAACCGTCTGAGCTAATGAAGTTTGCTGTCGTTATATTCATGGCAGTGTTTCTAGGCAACCGTTACCAGCAGGGCAAAATTAACAACCCGAAAGAAACAGTTTATCCGATGGCAGGACTTTTGGCGTTGTTGCTGCTTATTGTTGTTGTTGTTCAGAAAGACATGGGCACAGGCGTGGCGATTGCAGCAACGGTCGTATCGATGTTCATTGTTAGTACGATGAATTGGCAGATCCTGGCAAAAATTGCAGGCGTTGGCGTTGTTGTAGGGCTTGCGCTGGTCGTGTCGTCGCCGCACCGCATGGAGCGCATCGGCACATTCTTTAGCTCGAGCAACGATGTTGCTGCAGCAGATGAACGCGATAATAACTATCACATCAAAAACGCGATGATTGCTTTAGGAACAGGCGGGTTGCTTGGGCGCGGAATTGGCAAGAGTATCCAGGCGACCGGATATTTGCCCGAGGCGGTAAATGACTCGATTTTTGCAATCATGGGTGAGATTTTTGGGTTTGCCGGCACAGTTTGTATCATTGGGTTATTTGGTATTTTGTTATTCCGCATTTTGCGCATTGCCGATCAGCTCCCCGATATGTCTATGCGAATCGCGGCAGCAGGCGTGTTTGGCTGGCTGCTTGCACACGTTGTAATGAACGTTGCTTCAATGATTGGACTGATTCCTCTCACAGGTATTACGTTGCCGCTGCTTAGTTTTGGCGGAACGAGTATGATTTTTATGAGCGGCGCGCTGGGTGTCGTGTTTCAACTTTCGCGGTATACTAATCATAAGTCAGTTAACATGAAGGAGGACGCTCGTGCGGATTTTGGCAGCAGGCGGCGGGTCGGGCGGACACGTTACGCCGGTCGTCGCAGTATTGCGTGAATTGCGGAAAATAGAACCAGACACAGAGATTCGGTTCTGGGTTGACCATGCATTTGAAAAACAAGCACGTACTGTCATGGGGGGGTACGATGATTCCATTCGTGTTGATACAATTGTGAGCGGTAAGTTGCGTCGGTATCATCACTTGAAATGGTGGCAGCAGTTGATGAAGTTTCGTACAATTACGCTGCCTAATATCATTGATGCGGTTAAGGTGAGCGTTGGGTTTATGCAATGTCTATGCAAGCTAGTTGCGTGGCGTCCGGATGTCGTTTTTACGAAAGGCGGGTACGTGTGTTTGCCGGTTGGTTTGGCGGCGCATGTGCTGAGGATTCCACTTGTTATTCACGACTCTGACGCGCACCCCGGCTTGACGAATCGCGTTTTGGCGCGTTGGGCGGACGCAATTGGTACGGGTGCGCCGCTAAAATTCTACCCATACCCGCGCGAGATCTCGCAGTATGTTGGTGTGCCAATTATGGAAGATTTTGTGCCGTATAGCGATGAGCGGCGGCGTGACGTCAAAGTAAAGCTTGGATTTGATCCGACGCGGCCGCTTGTCGTTGTGACAGGCGGCGGCCTTGGTGCGCGGCGCATTAATGATGCGGTTGTTGCAATGCTACCGCAGCTTACGAAGCAAACTAACGTTATTCTCATCACCGGTGCACAACAATATAGCGATATTCGCGCACGCGTTCCGAATGATACTAGCCAGGCGCATATTCATGATTTTATTAGTAGCGGGCTGGTTGATATGCTTGGTGCGGCAGACATTGTTGTGGCGCGTGCAGGCGCAACGACGATCTTGGAGCTTGCGGCGCTCGCCAAACCTACGATCTTAGTGCCGAATGGCTACCTGACGGGCGGCCATCAGCTAAAAAACGCAGCGGTATACGAAGAAAAAGGCGCGGTGAAAGTAATTGATGAATTGCAATTGGACGACCACCCTGAGGTGCTTGTTCAGGCGATTGAAGCACTGCTCGCGGATCGTGCGGCAATGACTCGTATGGGCGCCGCATTTTTGGCCTTTGCTCATCCGCACGCGGCGCACGATATGGCTGAGATGGTCGTCCGAACCGCTAAGCGTAAGTGATATAATAAAGATATATGCTAGGAAAATTCGGAAAAGCCGTGCTGCGTCGCCGCCCGCCGCAGCCAGTGCGTCGGCGGGCAATTGATCGCGATGATTCGGCGCAGCCGGGTGATTTAACGACAGCGAGTAGCTATGCTTTCCGGCGCAACCGCACGCTGACCGGCAGTCTTCTTTCCGAAATTTCGAGCCCAAGTGAACACCGCGCTGATCTTAAGTCGCCGCGCGTGCAAGCGCATACATTACGCTACCGTCGTCGTAAGCTTGTATTACGATTATTTGTGCTTTTGGCGGGCATCGCTGGCCTCGCATGGATACTTTATCAATCAGTTGTTTTGCCAAGTGTTACGCTTGTTGGCGTTGACTCGCCGTCTGCTGAAACGACGCAGCGCTATGAAAAAGCAATTCAGGACTACCTCGTGGCTCGTCCGTTTGAGCGGTTGCGCGCGCTGATAGATGTCAAATCTCTCGTTGATTATCTGCAACATGATTATCCAGAGATTCAGTCTGTCGAGCCGACGGTCACCTTTGCCGGGTTTGGACGCGCGAAATTTTCTATCGTCATGCGCCATCCGGTTGTGTCGTGGAAAGCGGGTGCGACCCTCGTGTTTGTCGACTCTAGCGGCGCGGCGTTTTACCGGAATGTGCCCGAGTCGCCTGTCGTGCAAGTCATTGACCGTACGGGCGTTCAAGCGACGACAAATAAGGTTCTTGTGAGCAATCGGTTTTTAGAATTTGTCGGCAAGGTCGTTGGGTATTTCTCGGCGCAAAAGTATACTGTTTCAAGCGTAATTTTGCCTGAAGGTACAACTCGTCAAATAGAAGTGAAGCTTGATGGGGTAGGGTATCCAGTTAGACTGTCGATTGATCGTGCGGCAGCCAGCCAGGTTGAAGATGCGGTGCGTGCTATCCGATATTGTGCCGAACATTCAGTCGACCCGGCATATCTTGATGTACGGGTGAGCAGGCGAGCATTCTATAAATAGAAAAGGTCACTTCTCTTGCCGATTGGGAGATGTTCTATCTTTGTTCGTTTTATCGTAATTGAGCGAGTGAGAGGAAAAACTATATAAAAATATAAAATCGTATAAAAATCAAATAGGACAGAAAAGCCAAAAAAAGATAGTGGGGGAATGTTTTTAACAAAAATGCAAATTAGCGGTAACCAGATATTTTTGTGGATAACTTATGCGAGGACTAATTTCTAAGTAAGTATATGTTATATGTTGTTGTGAGTGCTACTAGTAGCACTCTAATGAGATCTCTCGTATGATTTTAATTGAATGCGACTGCCGCCATTTAGGTGTATTGGCGCATGTTTAAGTGATAGAGATGTAAATCCCCTACGAAAGATAAGAGTAGTTTTTTTGTAAAGTAAATTAGCGCTCACAGCAGATGGATGCTAATTCATATTCTTGCACGGTATTTTAAGTCGTAAAACGGACATTGTGCGACGTTAGACTTTTGTATTGTCTTTTGATATGGTGATTTTATAAATATTTAACTGGAGGTCTCCTTTTATGCAATCATCAACAAAATTACCAGACAATCTTAAGTCTCGCCTATCTCGTGTGTATTTTGCGCAACGTTCGTTTACTGATGATTCTGGTAAGTCTATTGCCTATGAACGGCTCGTTCTTGAAGTTTTAATTAAAGATAAACCTTTTAATCTTGAGTTTAAGATTTCGGATAAAGATAAAGCAATATTATATTTGGCTGATGTTGTTGATCGGTCGGTTATGAATGATCAACCGAATATGCTCTAGTTCGTATTTTGTTCTATTTGACCAGTCAATCATCTGTCGGTAGTTCTCGTTTTGCAGTTCAGAGAGACATTCTCAGTAGGTGGCGTGAGCCCTCCTCGTAGGCGCGGCGGATGAGTTCGTCTGTTTGGCGTATACGTTCATTGTGTTGGTGCTGTTTATCAAGCCTCTGTTGCTCTGCTTCAGAAAGCTGTCGCCCCTCATACTCCTGCACCGCCCGCTGTTCAGCCTCAGCAGCATCCTGGTTATCGCGTGCATTGGCCTGGGGCTCTTGTTGTTCTTGGTATTGTTGTCTACTTAATTCTTTGCTGGTCTGCTTCATCTCCTGGATTGTATTGTTGTTTTTGGCTTCCCATGCTTCCTGGCGGCGTTCGAGCTCTTCGTCTCCTACTTCGTTTGAGGCGTGGTCGTATACGTCGTTTTGTGCTACTGCTATTGCCTGCTGGCGGATGTTCTCATCGGCGTATAGCCCGCGGATTTGCTCTTCCATTGCTCGTATCTGCTTATGCAGTTCGATTGGCTTCATGATAATGTCCGTGAATTCTTCTACCCTGCCATCGTAGCCGGCTTCTGCTGCGAGGGTATCAAGCGGGAGGGCGTCTTTACGGACGTATGCGAGCGGTACGATTTCGCGCCAGGTTTTGCCATAGAGGTGTTCAGCGTCTTGTGGGCGTATCTTTACGTTGTGATAGTTCTCTAATATACCATCCAGGACTTCCTTGGTAGTGGTGTATGTTTCAAAGAGCTCAGGGTCTGATTCATAGGCAACAGTTTCTAGTGCGGCGTTATAGTCTGCTTTCGTAGCGGATAGTCCATACGGAGCAAGGTCGGCATTGACGCTATCTAGTTCTGCACGTGAGACACGCGGGGTTTTGAGGCGGTAGCGAGAGTCGGTATCGGTATTGCGGTTGACAATTCTAGGGAAGTTTGCTATATTATCGTTAAGCTTGGACTTCTCCGCGCTTTCGGACGTACTCCTTGGGGCTTCGGCATCAGGACTGAGAGATGAAGCATTATAGTAGGAAACCACGTTGAGTGCGTTTCCTCTTTTTATTGCCTCAACAACTGCTACATGATTGCGTGACAAACGCTTACGCAATACAACTCGCTGGTTATTACGCTTAAAGTCTCCAGGTGTTGCTCTATCTGGTGAGTTTATAACCGTTACGATATCAGCGAGGTCTGCATCGCTCAGTTTTGCTGAATCTTCACTAAATTCTCCATGTCGGTTAAGAATATGGCGAGCATAGCGCGCGTCTATCTCAATATCGGCATTATTATTCATCGTAACGCCAGATATTTCACTGACGATATTAGCTGTAGTTGGCGATACTGTTCCGAGCGTTGCTTTTCCAAACCTTTTCTTTGCAAGGTTTTTTATCGTCGATACGATACGAATAGCTTGGTTCGGGTCGGTACGATATTGTACGCTCTCTTGCAGCGTCCGCACCCCCGCTAACCCTCGTATTTCCTCATTCACCTGTGCGATTTGCTGGCTGATGGCTCGGCGGGTTTGAGGGTCGAGCGTATTGTCCCAGGCGCGCTGGAGGTTGGTACGGTGGTCTTGTAGTTGGAGCTGTTCGGGGGTAGCACCGTCTCGGATAGACTTATCAATGACTTGTTCATCGGCATACTTGCCGCTGTATAAGTCGTCATAGAACTGCTTGTATTCAGGCGTAATAGTACCCTGGTGAGTTGCTTGGGCGACGATATGCTGTATACGGCGTAGTACTTTTTCAAAGACTGCTTTGATTTGGTCGGTGATACGCGGCTTAGCAAACTTTTCGTTGTTGCGTGCAGCGACGTATTGAATGAAGTCCTCTGCGACGAGCTCTTCGACTTGCGTTTCTGTCATGGAAGAATCTACGCGGTTGTCTGCGGCATAGCTCATCATGATATCGGTACGTTCTTGGCTTGTCATGAAGTCGTTGAGGGCTTTATGGACCGCTTCATGGAAGTAGGTGGCTTCTACATTGCCTTGGTTGCGGGCAATACGGATTTTGCTTGGACCGTTCGGGGTATCGATTGTTTCGCCCATTGCTGGTTCGCCGGTGCTGGTACGGAGGTTATCGGCAAACTCTACGTTTGGCGCGTCCATACCAAAGAGCTGATTGTTTGCGCGCTGTACGGCAAGCATATCGGCGCGGGTTGCAGTACCGGGGGTTGTACCGGCGCGGTATGCGGCTTCAAGGGCGGGAGTCATACGCAGGTCTTGGTTGCCGGCATCTAAGCTAGCCGGCTGGATTGATTGCGTTGCCGGATCATCTTGAATAAACTGCGCCTGCTGGTTGGAGGTGCCGGTACCCGCGCTGGCTTTGCTTTCAATATAAATAATTGCTCTCTAGGGCACAGGGAGTTGTTTTTTAATGGGCGTCAGTCAATCAGTTAGGCGATTAAGCTACATTTGCTGCGACTATTATCAACGCATAGGGACTTGCTTAAGTATAATATTACTCATTACTTTTTGCGGCGGTAGTCTTCTTCCGTCTTGATCGCGTCCGCTTGCGCTTTGGTTTTGCGGCGGCGTCATTGCTTTCGGATTCACTCTTGCTTGGCGTAGGTTTTGCTGGCGTAGACGAAGTGCTCGCGGCTGCCTTTGCTGACGGTTTGGCGTGTCCATGGTCAATTTGCAATACGCCAGACTCAATGGTTGGCGATAGCGTCTTTTTCGAAACGTTCACCTCCCCTGCTGGCTGTGGCTGGGTTTGGTTTTGTGCTTGCTGACGGGCTATGCGATCGGCGGCGCGCTGTTCGGGTGTCTTTGGCGGCGTGTAGGCTGGTCCGGGGCGCTTGACGGTGAGATTTTCGGGCGGCAGCATACGCTCGTTGATTTCGGCTTCAATTTCGGACCGTTGGCGCGAATAATGCTCGCGCGTCCACTGAATGATCCGCCCCGTATTGTCGTCTTGGTAGGTTGGCAGATTTAACGTTTTTGCGCTAAATGCTGGTGCCTTTTCGCCGTTAATTACCATATTAATGATGAAATTGCGGTTATGCATTTGCAGGAGATCGTTTGGCTCAAACTGCGGCTCAAATTGTTTAGCGAGGATCGGGCTGTCGTCGGCGGAGACGCGGAATGAAATCATTGTACCGACGTTGCCGAAGACGGCGTCGCGCACCGTGTCTTGCATTTGGCTGATATATTGATTCGCAACCGTGAGGTTGAGCCCGTATTTGCGCGCCTCGGACAAAATCGTTGCAAAGCTGTCGGTGGCGAAATTCTGGAACTCATCGACATACAAGTAGAACGGGCGCCGATCTTTAACATCGGGAATGTCGCTGCGGCTCATAGCGGCGAGCTGAATTTTTGTGACGATGAATGAGCCTAAGATGCCGGCATTGTCTTCGCCGATCAAGCCTTTACTTAAATTAACGATGAGGATTTTACCTTCGTCCATGATTTGGCGGATGTTAAATGTTGACTTCGGCTGGCCGATAATATTGCGGATGATCGGGTTTGCGGTAAAGGCGCCGACTTTGTTGAGTACCGGCGCGATTGCTTCTGCTTGGAACTTATCCGTCCAGCTGGCAAATTCAACATTCCAAAATTGCAATACGACAGTATCTTGGCAGTAACTAAGCGTTTCTTTGCGGAATTTTTTATCGGTGAGCATGCGCGTAATGTCAAGCATTGTAGTTTCGGGGCGGTCAAGGAGTGCGAGGATCGTGTAGCGCAAAATGTATTCAAGGCGCGGTCCCCAACTTTCGCCAAACATGCGCTTCAATACGCCAATAACTTCTGAACTGATATTATTTTTTTGCTCGGGGTTTGTCACTTCAAGCGGGTTGAAACCGAGCGGAAATTGCGTATCGGCTGGATTGAAATAGACAATATCTTTCAGGCGCGAGCCTGGGATGAAACGCATATTGTTAATTGCGAAATCGCCGTGCGGGTCAATAATCGCATAACCTTGCCCATGGAAAATGTCGCTAAGTGCGAATAGTTCAAGCAACCCTGACTTCCCTGCTCCCGTTTGCCCGATGATATAGACGTGGCGCGAGCGGTCGTAGCGCAGCATGCCGAATTGGTGGTTGATACCGCGGAAATTCGTCATGCCGAATGCCGAAATGTTTTCGTCTTGCGCTGGATCGCCAGTGAGGACTGGCAGCTTTGCCGGCGGTTCGGCAGTTTTGGTGCTTGCCCAGACGATGTTTGGCGTCTCGACGTTGGTGTGCGGCAAATGGAATACGCTTGCGACCTCCTCAATATTCATCAAATAACCGCGGTCGGCAAACAACCGCGTTTTGTATTTAGCGAGCGCTTCTTTGGCAAAACTGTCGTTTGTCATCTTGAAGCCGTTGAGATTAGTTGAATTAAATTGCTTAAATGTGCCAACAATCCCCTGCATACGCAGACGTGCATCGCTGACGCTTTCTCCCAGATAGGCAACGCGGATTTTTACCTGATAGCCAAGTTTTGTGGCTTTTTTTTCAGCCTCGGCGATGCGTGTTTTATCGCGTTCGGACAATTCTTTTGCTGCGCCAGTTCCCTGCTCTGGCGGCGCCCACAATGCCTCAATCAAGCTGGCAGCCCATCGTCCGCCGCCGCCTTGTCCAAATAGATTAAAGCCGCCCGTTTTGATTGATGTAATCCAGCTGTCTGCTGCTTTGTGCCAGTCGTCGCGCACCGGACGTACGAGCATTTGAATCCAGATTTCCTCGTCGGTGTCTTCAAGCTTGGCGAGCGTGCCGGTAATACCGGCGAGCGGGTCTACTCCAAAGCTCTGGAACGTTTTAATCGGCAGGAATTCTCGATCAGTTAGCGATAGCTCTGACGTATAGACGACGGTATGGTGGCGCTCGTGCGTGACGTAATCTTCTTCGGCGGTGTGAATTTGTACCTGTGGATACTGCGCATAGATTTGTCCCTCAACGAAGCTTTGCAGCGCCTTCGGCGTCCAGACGTAGAATTGAATGCGTCCGCCAACCGAGGCAATTTCAAAGCTGAGGTGCTCTTGGTATCCGCCATTCGCCTTGAGTTCGCGCGCATCGCGCAAAATACCGTGCAGGCTCGCAAACATTTGTTCGGCGGCGAGCTCTGACTTGTCGTTTGTTTTTGGAATTTCAAGCATCAGCAGAACGCTTTCAATGTTCTTCACGGCGTCAATACTGCGGTAGTTGCGCCAGGTCATATACCCTAAAATGAGTACGATTGGCGTCCAAACGTACCACTGCATGAGCAAGCTGACGACTGACAAAACGAATGACATAATATTCTTTTATATTATACCATAATATCTGCGTAGTGAGTACTGCTTGCGCTTTTTCGCTTGCTTTAACCGCTCGGGCAAAATCAAAAAGCTTATCTCGTCCGCCGCATGACTATGTCTCGGTTTTTTAAGAGAGCGAGCCTGTTTGCGTGTTTCTACGCGGCATCAACGAGCGCGTATGTCGCTTTGGCGACGCGTTTGAATTCCGGTTTGCTCTGCAGATTGAGGAGGATCGTCGTTTCTTTGACGCGGCGGCTTTTGAGTACGCGCCTGACAATCTCGTCGCGGTGCAGCGGCTCGCCGGCGTCTTTGAGTACGTTTGCGATGATTTCTGATACTGTGCCGCGCGAGTAGCCCCATTCTTGCAGCGCGTAAATGCCGCGGCCGATGAGCACGAATCGTTTGTCCTTGATGAGTTCGTTGTGGATTGCCTGCGTGGTAACATTCTTGCGCTTGAAATCGCTTGTTTTAATCGCTTTAGCGATTTCCGAGAAATGCAACGGTTTGCCATTACCCACGAGGATGACGTAGATTTTGTCGCGGATATTTTTTGGATTGACGGTTGGCCATTTCGTGAGCCCCCAGACGTCTTTTAGGCTGGCGAGCTGTTTCGACAGGCTTGCGAGAGCGCGGACTTGCGCCGGGCTTTCGTAGGTGAGCATGCCATGGAGCGTTTCTATATCAACAGGTTCGCCGTGCTTTTTGATCGTTTTAACAATGGTGTCGATATTGCTGCGGATTTTCTTCTCGTCGCCGTTTTCAGCGATACTAATGCCCTGGTGGTAATTGTCGGTTTCGTTGATAGTTGTGAGGCGCGGCGAGAGTTCGGCGATAAAGGCGATGTGCGTGCGGATAGCTGTCGCCTTTCCGGGCGATAAGCGTTCAGCGATGTCGTTGACGCGCCCGATGCGGCCATTTTCCGACAAATCGCGGACGATAAGGCGCTCGACGGTGCGGATGGCTGGAATGTCGCCTTCCTCTGCTGCAATTTTTAGACGAATGAGAATCGCCTTCTCAAGCTGGCGTACGCGCTCGCGAGTGATGCCAAGAAGCTCGCCGATTTGTTCAAGCGTTTCTTTGCGGTCAAACAAACCAAAACGGCGCGTAATAATCTCGCGCTCGCGTTCTTGATCGATCGTTTTCAAAATGTCTTGAATGGCGGTTTTGATTGTCGATGCGGTGTCGGTGCCAGCAACTTCGGTCATATAGTATCTCCAGCCTTCGCCTCACCCGAGGCTTTTACGTGTTAGGTTAATATAAATGATTTAATGTTAATTATAATATATAGTATTATAGATGTCAAACCCTCACGGTTCTATAAATATTGTATCACAATATCGACGCTTATGGTAAATGTTTTTTTGGCACTTTTTTTACTGAAAAAGAATGATAAGGCTGGAAATATTTTTATATCCTGTCAAATTACCTCTGTTGAATTGCCGATAACATGTACAAGACGACGATAAATCCACATCATAAATATCATGATGAGTAAAATATAAGCAATATTATAGTACGGTTTAGGACTGAGGACCCGGCAGCGGCGTAGCGAAATTAAAGATAGGTACGGTGCTCGCGGGCGTATGCGAGTACCGTGGCGTATCAATGTCGGTCGATATGTCAATCGCTGGCGGCGTGGACAAGAGCGCTTGCGTATCAATATCGTCAATGTCATCAAATACGCCGTCCTCCAGGCTGATTCCGGTGTGCTCGGCGGCGAATTTCACAATAGTCTCACGGATTTGCGCTCGCGTTAAATTCGACGCGCCAGTAAACTCGTGTCCAGCGTGCGATATGCGAATGAAACGGCTGAGCGGTTGCCGTACGACGATACGTTCATACAATAAATGCGACTGGTCGGGTGATACAACCTTGTCCTTGGCACCATGCAGGAATAAGAACGGCGGCGGCGTGCCGGCGATTTTATGGTAGAGCGGGCTGGCTTTTTTAGCGGTTGCAAAGTCGGCTGACCCGAGATAATTAAAGGCGTTAGGATTGCGCCGGCGTCCTAATTTGAGTTGGCGCACCAAATCAGTTGTGCCGTATAGACTCACGACGCCGCGGATTGTCACGGGCGGTTTGGCGGTAGAAAGCGCGTAGGTGCTCACTAAAAAACCGCCGGCGCTGTCGCCTATTAATATGGCACTACGCGTATTGATGGCATACTGGGATGCAATTGCAGCGAGTGTATTGATGGCGCAGGCGGTGTCGTTATTCTGCGTTGGATAGCGATGCCGTGGTGCTAGGCGATAGTTAATCGACGCGAACGCAAATCCGGCGCGCACCAAAGCGGCGCCGTAGAAATCGGCGATTGCGTTGCGTTTATCGCCTTTGCTCCAGCCGCCGCCATGAACGTAGATAGCGAGTGGATATGGCGTATGGGTACGAGCCGGACCGACCGGTTCTGGCGGCAGGTATAAATCAATCGTTTGTTCAGCGTTGCCGCTACAATACGGTATGTCGTGAATGATGCGTGCTATTTTGCCTAAGCGGTACATAGCGTAAAAATTATCGGCTGGATTTTTGATCGACAGCGAATAAATCGACGTAATACAGACGGCGAACAAACAAAGCAGAAGCCAGTGACGTACCTCGCGGAGGCGTTGACGAAATGTCATATTTATGATAATACACTGTTACGATAATGGCGTCAAGGCGTGGTTTTTCGGAGTAGCTTAGCAACCGCAAGCGCGCCGCGCGTGCGACGGCTTTTTTCGCGTTTACGCTCTATGACAATGCAGCAAGACCTACTTTTTATTTGTCTTTGCTGATGAAGCGCGTGGTTTGCTGGTTTTTTGCGCAGCACTGCGTCGTCCACGTGCGCGTCTGGCGGGTGCAGCGGCAATCATCTCGCGTGCTTGTTCGGCTGTGATTGTTTTCGGGTCGATGTCTTTCGGGATTTTTGCGTTCTTTTTACCGTCGGTGATGTATGGTCCGAAGCGCCCGTTGAGTACTTTGACGTCGCCAAAATCGGCGATATGTTTCTCAGCCTCGGCTTGCAGTTTTGCGGCGTATAGCTCGCGTGCTTTTGCTTCGGTAATTTCGCGCGGGTCATCTTCTTTTAGGCTGACATATAGCTTGCCGACTTGAATGTATGGTCCGAAGCGCCCGATGTTGGCTTTGATGTCCTGTCCGTCTTCAGTTGTGCCGACAAGCCGCGGCAGCTCGAACGCTTTGAGTGCTTGCTCTAATGTGACGGTACTGATTTTTGCGCCGCGCGGTAATGGTGCGAAGTGCGGTTTCTCGCCGCTATCGGTGCTGCCGAGCTGGAGCATCGGCCCGAAGCGCCCGAAGCGCGCGATGATTGGTTTACCGGTTTTTGGATCGGTGCCAATGTCGCGCGAATCGCCAACTTTGCTGCGGTCAATTGCGCCCGATTGCTCGATGCGGGCATGAAACGGCTCGTAAAAGTTATGCAGCATAGCGTTGCGCGTTAATTTATCGCTTGCGATGTCATCGAAATCTTTCTCAACATTGGCAGTAAATCCATAATCAACAACTGGCTTAAAATGATCAGTAAGAAAGCCACTGATAAGTTCGCCCGCTGGCGTTGGTACGAGTTTGCCCCGGGTCGAGCCGGTTTTTTCGGTCTGGATACCGCGTTCAACATTCCCGTTAATACGCTGCAGCACGATAACGTCTCGCGGCTCGCCTTCGGATTCGCCGCGTTCAGCGTAACCGCGCGTTTGGATTGTATTCATGATCGTGGCGTAGGTGCTTGGGCGGCCGATACCAAGCTCTTCAAGTTTCTTGACAAGCGTGCCCTCGGTATAGCGCGCAGGCGGACGGGCAAAGACTTGGCGCGCCTCCATGGAATATTCGTGCACAAGATCGCCGGCGGTAAATGTCGGTAGGATTGCATCGTCTTTGCCGCCGCCGTAGACGCGCAAGAAACCGTCGAAGACGATGGTATGCCCTTTGGCTTCGAAAACGAGGCTGTCTACATTAGCAGTACTATTGATCGCCTGTTTGGTGCCCGCCTGTTCGATCCAGATCGTCGCCGTCGTGTTCTTTATTTTGGCGGATGCCATTTGGCTGGCGAGTGTACGCCGGCGGATAAGGTCGTAGAGTTTTTGGTCGTAGTCGTTGCCGCTGACCGACTCGCGCGTGACGTCGGTTGGACGGATCGCTTCGTGGGCTTCTTGCGCGCCGGCAGATTTCGTTTTGAATGTACGGACGCGGCTGTATTCAATGCCGTAGAGCCGCTTGATGTAATCGGCGCTAGCGGCAATTGCCTGTCCTGATAGGTTTACGCTGTCGGTGCGCATGTATGTGATGCGTCCTTCTTGATATAATTTTTGCGCGCTTGCCATAGTGGCGCGGCTGCTCATGCCTAGTTTGGCGTTGGCTTCTTGCTGCAATGTACTAGTGGTGAATGGCGCGGCGGGGTTGCGGGTTGAGGGCGACGTTTTTATATCTTCGATAATGTATTTTGCGTTGTTGAGCGATTCTAAAAAAGTGCGCGCATCAGCTTCGGTGTCGAACCGCTGCTTAAGCTCGGCTTTGACTTCTTGCCCGTCGTATAGAAATACGGCGGTGACCTTGAACTGAGAACTACCCGCGAACTGCTCAATTTCGTGCTCGCGCTCAACCAGTAGGCGTACAGCCGGACTCTGTACGCGTCCGGCGGATTTACCGCCTGGGACTTTTTGCCAGACGACAGGGCTTAGTTCAAAGCCAACGAGGCGGTCTAAAATCTGCCTTGCCTGCTGCGCCTCAACGAGCTTCATATCAACAGTGCGCGGGTGCTGAATTGCTGCTTCAATTGCCGGTTTGGTAATTTCGTGAAAGGTAATGCGCTTAGTGGTGGCAGGGTCAAGGTTTAAAACTTCGCATAAATGCCAAGCAATTGCCTCCCCTTCGCGGTCTTCATCAGTAGCGAGCCAGACGTTTGCTGCGCCGACTGCCTTGACGGCTTTTTTTAGCTCGGTGATAATTTTTTTCTTTTCGGGATCAATTTCGTATATAGTTTTGAAATCGTGTGCAACATCAATTGGCGGCGTGCCGTCTTTGGTTTTTTTTGCAATAGAGCGGATGTGTCCTACGCTTGACAAAACATGAAAATCATGCCCAAGATATTTTTCAATGGTTTTTGCTTTTGCCGGCGACTCGACGATAACGAGGTTCTTCATATCTGTCTATAATATAGTGCATTGCGAAAAATGCCAAATTGCTTGAGGCGGCTATTGGGCAGCTTGCCGCACGTACGCGTATGAGGAATGAAGCGCGCATGGCAGCGATGCAGCGAAAGCGAGCCCGCCAACAGCCCGAGAAACTGCCGCGATCGTTTCGTGGCCGCTTCGTTCTGCTGCGGCGCCGATACCGTAAGCGAATATTGATGCCATTTCTCCAGCCATCGCGAGTTTGCCTGATGTTGTCGGGCGGATTGATTTGCCGGGATATTTCAGCATGGTCGCGGTGGTTGCAAGCGCATTGGCGGTTTGTAAGCCGGCGAGCGCGGCTGCGATTTCCTTTGGCATGATACCTTTCTTCGTGAGTTCGTATATAATTTTTGCGGTTGCGATCTTATCAAGACTAGCGTCTGTTAATGCGCCGAAATTGCTCGTTTGACCGGTGGCGCGCGCCACTTTGCCGTCAAGCGCGTCAAGCCCCCGCCCAGCGATAAGCATAGCAGTTCCTTTAGGCGTTTCCGCGGTTTCGGCGCCTTTCCAAGCGAGCGCCGCGCCGCATAGGCTTATTGCGTTCGGTATCGTAAAAATGTCGCGTGTAGCGACGAGCGGTTTGTCTTCTGGCGAGCGGTCGTGTTTCATTGCAAAACTGTAACGCAAACAGAGGCAGTTTTGCAAGCGCGAGCGGTATCTAGCGTAGCATCCACTGATTTGCGCCGAGCGAGCAGATGACGCCGTTAATTTCGAGGAGCGTGAGCGTGGTGCTGAATTCGACAGCGTTTAAGCTGGTCGCGCGCTGGATTTCGTCGCCGTCGCGTATGCCGGCGGCGAGTTGTTTGATGATGGCGGTTTCGGCGGGCGTAGCGCCGCGCGGCGGCGTGGACTGCCGGGCTTTTTCGTGCGGCAGCAAAACGGCGATAATATCGTCGGGGCTAGTAACGGGCGTAGCGCCCTGGCGAATCAACGCGTTGCAGCCGGCGCTCATCGGGCTGGTGATATTGCCGGGGACAACAAAAACTTCTCTGCCCTGCGCGAGCGCGTGTGCGGCGGTGTTGAGCGTGCCGCTGCGGGCGGCTGCTTCGGTGATGAGGATTGCGTCGGCGAGCCCGCTGACTAAACGGTTGCGCGTGAGAAAGCTCCATTTGCCGACGACGTACGGTTTAGGCTCGTCAATGCAGTGCTCGGACAAGATCGCGCCGCCTTGCGCGATGATTCTTTCGCCAAGCGCGCGGTTGGCGGCGGGGTAAATATCCGGCAGCTGATTTGCAATAACCGCGATTGTCGTGCCTTCAGCCTCCAAGCAAGCGCGGTGCGCGAGCGCATCGACGCCGAGTGCGAGTCCGCTCACAATAATAATTCCTTGCTGCGCTAAGTCGCCGGCAAATTTCGTCGTTACTTCAATGCCATAACGTGTTGGCTTGCGCGTACCAACGATTGCGAGGGTCGGCACGCGCTTTGTTGGCAATATTCCCATGCAATATAACACGTGCGGCGCGTCGTCAATATGACATAATCTCTGGAGATAGATATTATCATCTGGAGCAATTTTATTGATTTTCATACAAATTTCTTGTAAAAAGTATTGACACTTTGTCAACTGTGTGCTAATATTGGAGATGATTGATTGACTCGGAAGAGGAAAATCAAGCACCTTATACCCCCTATTCTATAACAGAATTCGCCGTCATGGCGAATCTCAAGTTAGGTAGCGCATAAAGTGCGGTCATTAGTAACCTACCCTCCACTATGATCGCCGCTACAGACAGCTTTGTGCGTTTACTAACCCCTTTGTCCAGCGGATCACCAGTATGTGTGAGGTGGATCACGTATACCCAAGACGGGTGGGACGAAGGGCAGTATGGCGCCAGGTGATGCCCACCCTTACCTGGCGCTTTTTTGTTGGTTTATTTTTTGATAATTGCAACGTAAATTGCAACAGATTTGCAGTATATATACACCCCGTTTTACAATACGAGGCTATGAGAATTGCATTTTTAGGAAAAGGCGGTAGCGGTAAAACGACGACATCATCGTTCGTGGCGCGCGTGGCTGCCGAAATGTATCGCGAATTATACGTGATTGACGCTGATATTAACGTACATATGCGTGAGGCGCTAGGATTGTCAAGTGGCGAAGCGCATGAATTTCGGCAAGTGTTTGAGTATGTTGAGACGAAAATTCGTCATGATCGTCCTGATGTCGCAGCGCTTAAAACCTTGCCGCGAACGCTGCCGCCGTGGCGGCTAGAAGATCGGTGTACGCTGAGTTTTGAAGCTGCGCCATGCAAAGATTTGCGTCGCCATGACAATATGTTGCTATTCGAGCTAGGCAGTTATACTGAAGATACGATGGGTTGGTCGTGTCATCACGGTGCGCTCGGGACGTTACAATTGGTGCTAGCACATGTGAATGATGGCGAAGATCAACTGATTATCGCCGATTTGACGGCGGGTGCGGACGTATTTGGCGTCGGTATGCTCGGATTATTTGATATAGTGTTCGTAGCGGTTGAGCCGACGATGAAAAGTACGAACATTTATAATCAGCTGACGGACTTGGCGGTAGCGGACGATGTTGCGCTGTGTCCGATTGCGAATAAAATTATCGACGAAAGTGACGTTCAGTTTATTGAAACGCGAATTGGGCAGTCGGTGAAATTTGTAATCGGCATGTCGAACTTTGTCCGGCGGCTGGAACGCGGCGAGGCGGTAGGAATAGCAGACATTGAGCCACCAACACGTCAGGTACTTGGCGAAATCGTTACGTATATGCAGAGTGTGAAGCGCGATGAACAGAGAATGTTTCAATCGACGCTGGCGGCACATCGGCGGGCGGCGAAAAAATGGCCGAAACAGAAATTCCCGATTGACCTTATGACATTAATTAATCCGGAGTATGAACGATGAAACCAGGTGAAATATTATTTCTGACGCGCGACGACGTGATAGCACTTGGTGGACGCGATATAGCGTTTGCGACTAACGTGATTGAAGCTATGTTTGCGGCATGGGTGCAGGGCGATGTATTGCAGCCGGTGAAAACATCGTTGAAGTTTACCGACCGCGTGGCGAATGAGTTGATAGGCGGTGTGGTAAATGTGTTGCCAGCAGCGATTCGCGTTGGTGATGATGCGACGTATGGCGCGAAATTACTTGGTGCGATGCCGGCGAACGTGTCGCAGGGCGTGCCACGTGCTACGGGTGTGACGGTACTGTTTGACGAGGCGCACAAAATGCCCATTGCGATTATGGACGCGCAAGTTTTGAGCGCGATGCGGACAGGTGCGGTGAGCGCACTGGCGGCGCGAAAACTGTGCCGGCAAAATACAGCAGAGATCGGTTGTATCGGTGCGGGTGTTAACATGTATACGCAGTTGCTCGGTGTACTGAGCGTACTGCCGCAGGTGATGCGTGTTAAGATATATAGCCGTGGTGAAAGCAAACAGCGCTTAGTGACGAAATTACAGCGCAAATTTCCACAGATTGAGTTTATGCCGGTTGAATCGGCGCGCGGTGCGGCGCAAACTGCTGATCTTATTGTCACTTGTGTGGCAAATACGAGCGAGCCAGTTGTGCAAATACGCGACGTACTGCGGTCGGGCGTGACAGTGTTTAATATCGGTTGTTTAGAGAATGATCCGGAGCTGTTGGCGCATATGGATATAATCGTGTCGGATTTTTGGGAGCATACGAAACATCGCGGCGTGCAAACGCATGCAGTTGCGTATGCACGCGGGCTGATTGCTGATGAAGATGTCGTGAACCTCGGCGCGATTTTACGCGGTGAACAGCGCGGACGCGTGAATGACGAACAGAAAATATTTTTTGGACCGACGGGTTTAGGCGCGGAGGATATTGCGCTTGGTCGAGCGATATACCAGCGAGCATTGAAACGCGGCGCCGGTACGAAGTTAACACTTTGGAGCGGCGAATCGTGGATTTAGCCAGACAACGCGCCTGGCGTGAGCGTTTAGAGCAGCTGACATCGTCGGAGCGATTGGATGCACGGCATGCTATCCAGCCGATTGTAATGAATGGGATTCAGGCGTCATTGTTGGCTTCGCCAATTTTTTTGAAACCTGATGTAAAACGGACGCTGTGCGAGAATGCGTCGGCGTTAGTCGACGCAGCGGTTGCGCTTGAGTTCTCTCCTGATTTCCACCGCGGTATGGCACTGTACGATCGGTTGTATGAGTCGCTGAGCGAACGCGGACGGCAGCTGATCAACCAAAATGTGCGCTCTGTTTCACGGATTGAGGCGCAGCGGCGATTTCGCCGGCTTGATGGGTTTGTTGGAACGGACGGCACGGTGCAGTTTATCGAAATTAATCAATCGGCACCATTGGCAATTAGTTTTTACGAACGGGCGCGGGCGTATTACAATCACTTGACAGGCAGCGATGCGGAGGCGAACCAGACATCGTTATACCGGCAGTTGGCAGTGTGGTTACTTAATGCGTCGCCTGTGCCAAACCCGACAATTGCTGTCAGTGTGGAGCGTGGTTATCCGGCAAAGTTCGTTGATTTGCCGGCAGCTGCGCGCGGGATTGAGGCGGCCGCACGTGCGATGGGCCGTACGCTCACGTGTATCGTTGCGGAGCCGACTGAGTTTCGCTATGGCAATGACAACTGGACGGCGCACGGTCATCATATTGATATGCTGTGGCGTAATACAGTGTATCTTGATAACTATGACACACCAGATATCATTGACTATGCGGCGTTGCGTCGTTCTACGAATGTGCCGATGGTGAATGATTTACAGACGTGGCTGCTGCGTTCAAAGGAATTTTTGGCGATGATTTGGGATGATTCACTAATCGATGACTTTCGTCGCCTAGGTGTGAATACTATGAAGTTACGAGTATGTGTACCGTTTTCGTGTTCGCTTAGTAATATATCGTCAGCGTGCGACAAAAACCAGTATATTTTGAAGCGCTGCGACGACGGATTCGGCAAAGGTATTGTGTTCGGCGCTGACATTACTGACGCTGAATGGCGACGCCGGTTGGGCGGTAGTTGCGGTTCGGATTGGATCGTGCAGAAATTGGTGCAGCCGATGAGTATGAAGTTGCCAGTCATTGACGACGCGGGTGCAATTATTGATACCGAAATGGTCGTTGACATTAACCCGTATATGGTGTGCGGTGAAACGGGCGCGTTGCTCGTGCGGGCGCAGCCGACGACGAATAGCGGCACAATGAACATCGTGAACGGTGCATCAATTGGATTTGCGATGTAGGCGCGGTCCTCGTGGATGTGAATAATCTTAAACGGAAAGGAATCTCTTTAGGGCGTATAATAAACGTATGGCAAGACGCGACAGCGACCTGGAATTTAGTATCAACGCGGCGTTCGATGACGAGCGTGCGGTTAACGATACATTGCCGCTCTATCTAGTGAATGGTTCGCTGGGTGCGGGCAAGACGAGCGTCTTAGAGTTTTTGCTGCGATTGGATGAGTTTGTAGGTTCGCGCGTAATTGAAAATGAGTTTGCGAACGAAAACGTCGATGGCTATCGGCTGGAAGGCTTAGCAGACATTGTTACGACGCTGGCGGGCGATTGTGTCTGCTGCTCGTCGGCGCATGCGCTCACACGGATGCTGTATGATTTTAGCCGCTCCTCGCCTGCTCCGGTATTTATTGAGGCGACAGGTGTAGCGCGGACGATGAACCTAGTTGAGCGATTAGTAAGCGCTGGCGTGTTTAAGCGGTATGAGCTGGCGCATAGTTTTTATATTATTGACGCGCATGAGATCTTGCGTGGTATTAGCGCGGCGCAGGCGCTTGAGGTGCAGGCTGCTGACACCGTGTTGGTGACAAAAGAAGATTTACTTGCCGAGACGGAACTGGCAGCTTACCATGAAGGGCGTACTGCCCTGCCCTACGCGCGCGTCCTCAGTGCGCCGCACGGACGATTTGACGCGAAGGATTTACCGACGCCATCCGGTTTACTGAATTTTTTCGATGAGTATGATGGCGAGCTGGCAATCCCAGACAACCCAACCTATAGCGTTATTGATACGTCATGCTTGCAAGCGGACGGCAAGGCATACGAAGCGCTGTGGCCTGAACTGGTCCAGGCGTATGGACTGCGCCGGCTTAAAGGCGCGTTTGCCGATTATAGCGGCGCGCATCGGCATATTGAGGCGACCCCGACGCATATAGAATTGTGCATAGCGCATGCCGACGAGCCGTTAAAAATCGTGCTGATCGGCGATCGCGCCGAAGAGATTACGCACGACGTGTTTGCGTCGCAACTAATGATGTTTGGGGCGTAGCAATAGAAGCCTTTCGTTATCTATGGCAGCCGGTAGCTTGTTGCGCTGATCGTGCCCGCGATAAACTGATCAATGGCGCGAGCGACAGTTGGCGCGGTCCACTCTGCTAGTATCTGCGCTTCGTCGCGGTTAAATTCACTCAAAACAAAATCGACGTCGCCGATTTGCCGCCGGCGCAGATTGTCGGCGCCGATACGAACGTGCCAAAACGCTTGCCCGATGTGCTGATGAAGCGACTTTAATCCGTTATTGCCGGCGTCTTGCCCGCCCCGCCGAATGCGCACCTTGCCGAAATCAAGCACAATGTCATCGTGAATAACCAGCAAATCATCGCGCGATAGCTTGTAGAAATCTATCAGCGCGCGTGCGGCAATACCGCAGTCGTTGTAGTATGTCGTCGGTTTGGCAAAGATGATTGTTTCGCCGGCAATTGTTGTACGAGCGGCGACGGCGTGAAATTTTGCTTGTTCGCGCCATGTAATTTCTTGTGCTGCCGCGTACCAATCAAGCATCGCGAAACCAACATTATGGCGCGTATTGTCATAGCGCGATTCGGGGTTGCCCAAGCCGACAATTAGCTTCATAAGCCCTACTATAGCAGAATTGTGTAATTAGCGTAAGGTATATGGCTATAATATTGACTTTTAGTCACTAAAATAGTATAGTGTAAGCATGATGCAGCACGAAGATGAGTACGATCAATTCCGCCGCCAAGAATGCAAAGAGATTACGACAGAAATGTTTCATGTTGATTTGCCGGTTGATGAGTTTTTGTGCGACGATGTCGAGACGGGCACTGGCTCGTATGCGACGCTTTTTCGCAGTGGCAAAGAGGTGTATGCGTTGCTCGTGGCGCAGCCGAGCGCGATGCAAACAATGGCTGACGTGCAGCGTATTCTGAAAGGTATGGGCTTGACAGTTGATAAATATATGCCACCGTATGCTGATCCGACGTACTTTTACCGCCAGGCGGCAGCACTGATTAAGCGGCGTTATCCGGCTAGGCGGTGTTGGACGGTTGAAGATTTGCGGTATTATAGCCGCCAGACGGCATACAGCCCGGCGCTCGTCCGCGTGGCTGCAATTGATGGCGCCGTTCGCCGTTATAACGCGGCTGGTAAATCATGGCAGGATGTGATGGAATGCTCATTCCGAAAGGTGCGGGTCGCGTATGCCTGAGTTTTGCGACGTGCACGCGGTACAACTGCGCGAGCTTGATAAGTGCGCCGAAACGCGTCCGCTTTTGTTTCGGGATGAGGCGCGCCGCGCGTATGCGAATTATACGCGGCAGCAGCGTCGAATTGCTAAGCGACTTAAGACGCCCGAAGTAACAGCGTTTGATTTTTACATGGCGTGGCGCGATCGATATATGACGCGCATGCAGCGCATAATGTCAGCAGTCCAGGCGGGCAAGCTTGATAAGATGTTGGCGCGCGTGTTGCTTTTGCCGGATGACGCAAGCGTAAAGCAGCTGACGCAGGCGCTGATCGAAATCCGTACGGTGTGCGAGCGCCAAGCGCTGGTTGACACGGTATATAATATCCGCCGCAAGCGAGCGCGCCGCACAGCGCAAGCGTTGGTTGATATGGGCGATCAGGCGGTGGCGCATGATGTTGAGAGGTTTGTAAATTATCATTTGTACCGCACGGTGGCGCGGCAGCGGAATGTTGTCGTGGTAGATCGACACGCGAATTTGCTTGTCCGTATGATTCAGCACGTGCGTGCGCGCCGGCAAACGCGTAAATTGGTGCGCGCGGCGCGGCGGCGGCTCGCAGACATTGATACTGAATTGTTTGCAACCGAGCAGCTGCATAACGGCTTGGTGGCGCGCCTGTTTAGCCTCGGGATTGATTTGATTGAAGTGCTGGCGGCGCGGCATGAATACGAAAAAGCGCTTGAAAAGATGAGCGCAGCGGCGCGTAAGAGCCCGACAAAGAAACTAGAATTGTATGAGAAGAAAACGGCCAGCATCCGCAGCGCCTATCTTGATTCTGTGCCAGGATTGGCGGGGCTAAAAGATGTGCAGAAAGCGGCGAAAGAGATTGACGACGCGCTTCTGAAAGTATTTGACTTTGATATGCAGCAGTGCAATGATTTGATGCGTGCTCTGAAGCGTTACCGCACGCTAACGCGCGAGCGCAAAGAGCTAGAGCTGCGATTATCGCGCGATTAGGACTATCCGCCAGCCGCCAGTTTCTGCGGGCGAACGAATACTGCCGAATTTAACGATTGCGTTTTTTACTCTTCACGCCAGGCTCTTCCGTTTCTTTCGCCTGCTTGTATGCCTTCGTGACCGGCTCTAAGCCTTTGGCGGCGCGTTCACGGTTAGATCTGATTTGTTTTTCGTCGCGGAAGCTGAGTTTAATCGGCGTACCAGTATAGTTGTATGTGTCGCGCAGCTGCCGCTCTAAGTAGCGTTTGTAACTCCAATGGACGAACTTCAGGTTGCTGCCGTAGATAACAAACCACGGCGGATTGGTATCAGTATGGACGATGTAGCGCAGCTTCGGATGTGAATTTTTAAGTCCGGCGGGCGGGTGCTCTTGAATGGCGCGCTGCAGCATATCGTTGAGAACGCGCGTTTTGGTGGGCTGCTGGCGGCGCGCGTGAATGTCAAGCGCGAGGTCGAATAATTTTGTGACGTTCTGTCCTGTCGTGCTGCTTGTGAAAATCAATGGCGCCCATGGTACGAAATCGAAAGTGTTGGCAATTCTTGGCGCAAGCGCGTCGCGCGTGTAGGCATCCTTACCCATTGCGGCGTCCCACTTACTTACGACGAGCACTAGCCCCTTGCCGGCATCGTTAATAAGTCCGGCAAGGCGTTGGTCAAGCTGAGTGTTGAGCTCGTTAACGTCCATTAATAGGAAGCAGATGTCGGCTTCTTCAATTGCCTGCAGACTGCGCAAAACGCTGAACTTTTCGATGCCGACCGCTTGTTTACCCTGGCGGCGGATGCCTGCCGTATCAATCAGTTCAATTTTATGTCCGTGATAACCGAGCGTAACACGCCCAAGGTCGCGCGTCGTACCAGCGACATTAGCGACGATAGCCTGCTGTTTGCCGGCGAGCGTGTTGAATAAACTGGATTTGCCAACATTCGGGCGGCCGATGAGTGCAACTTTTACAATGTCGCTTGCGGGTTTGTCATGAATGATCGGGATTTCAGTACAGACGGCGTCAAGTAACTCATGGATACCGGTGTTATGTTCGGCGCTGGTGCGGATAATTGTTTTGATGCCGAGGCGGCGAAACTCGCCGTCCGGCAGGCTGCCGCGCAGGTCGGTTTTATTTAGCAATAATATGACGGGTTTGCGGCTTTTGAGGGCGGTTTTGGCGACGCGGCGGTCTTCGTCGTTTGGATATTCAGTGCTGTCGGCGGCGACAAGAATGACATCGGCAGCATCGGCAGCTTCGGCGATTTGTTCTTGGATTGTGGCTTCGAACTCGTCTTCAGCGGGCTTAAGTCCGGCGGTATCAACCAGCCAAAATGTATGTTGTCCGTGGCGCGCTTTACCAATGACGTTATCGCGTGTTGTTCCCGCTTCGCGTGCAACAATTGCCTGCTGCGCGCGCATAATGCGGTTAAACAGCGAGCTTTTACCGGCATTCGCCCGCCCGATGATTGCAACTGTTGGAAGTTTCGTTGCCATAATACAGTATATTATAACAGAGGTAATGGGAATGTGCGAGCATGAATAAGTTCTCTAGAGTTGGTGGGCGAAGTTTTTTTTGAGCGGTGCCGCGAAAAAAACAGTTCGGTGATTTGCCTGCCTATCTTGGAGATTAGTTTTTAGCTCGTTCAACTCGCGCTTGCTCCATCGTTTTGATCGACTCCCTTGCTGTTTCGCGTAAATCGTCCATATGATTCAAGAAAAATCCCCGCGTTAGTTCGTACACGTGCCACAGCTCCGCCTGTTTCTCCGGCGTATCAGCGGCTGGCAGGCAATATTTTGTGAGATGCTCGGCGCTGAGCGATACGTCGTGTAATTGTTCGGCTGTTAATGTCGAATCATCATGCTCTAGGTAATGCTTCATTTCATCAAGCATTGTTGGTATCACGTTGTCGTGCCAATCGGCGATCCAGTCGGTCATCGGCGGGTCGCCAAGCATAAGGGCGAGGTACTCGCCAAAGTTTATGTCAAAGTCAACTTCACCTTTTGTGGCATGATGCCATATACTTGTCTCCGCGAACATCAATATCTTACCACGATAGTCATATAATTCGCGCGGCTCGCCATAATAATATTTATCGGTTAAGTACTGTAGCGAGTCGACAAACGGTACGAGTTCGTGTGATTTGATCATAATAATAAATATAAATCATGTTAAATATATTATTTATGATATATTTACCTTTCGCCATTCTCCTCGATTTATATCACCCAGCGCATAATTACCGAAGTTCGTGCGGTGTAGCCGAGTGACGGTGTAGCCGAGTGCTGCAAATGTGCGGCGGATCTGCCGGTTGCGTCCTTCGCTCATAGCGACGTGCCATTCGCGGCGGTTGTCGTCGAGGCGCGTGAGTATGAGTTGGCTGCGCCCGTCGTCAAGCTCTATGCCAAAGTCGCTGATCATTTGCTGGTGGAGCGGCTCAAGGTCGCGGTCAAGGCGGACGCGATATTGCTTTGTCTTAGCGAATTTTGGGTGCGTCATGTGGTACGCGAAGTCGCCGTCGTTGGTGAGAAGCAGTAATCCAGAACTATCTTTGTCAAGGCGTCCGACCGGTTTGAGTGCGTGAAATTCGGGCGGCAGCAGCGAATAAATTGTCGGCGTGCTGCCTTGCGCACGGCGCGAACAAACGTAGCCAACGGGTTTATTGAGTGCGATGTAGCGTAGCGCGGCAGGCTTATGGGAGACTGGCGCCCCTGCGACGTCAATACTGTCGCTCGGCGTAATACGCGCACCAAGCGTAGCGAGCGTATTATTGATTGTGACAGTTTCATTTTCGATCAAAACATCAGCCTCGCGGCGTGAGATGCCGAGCTGCCGCGCGAGAAACTTATTGAGCCGTTCCGATGACTTGTCGGTGTCGTGCGGAGTATTCATGCTGTATAATTTGCCTGCGGATTATAGCATAGTTTGCGATGCTGGCGTATCTGCTCGGGCAGTTTCTTCAAATTCTAAGCCAGATCCGGATGTATTGCTGCTAGTGGTTGCGGGCGTAGGAGTTGGCGTTGGCGTTGGCGGCGTAGAAGAAGCTGGGAGTGGCGGCGTGGCGGCTAAAGGAGGCGTTGTCTGGTTTGTGGCAGGTTGCTCTGTGCTACCTCCTTGTGCGGGTGTGGCTGGCTGTGGTGTGATTGGTGCTGATTGTGCTGTGTATGATGGTGATGGTGTTGTTGGCGCTGATGTCTGCTGCTGCGGAATGGGAGATTTTTGCGCTTGAGGTGCGAGTGACGTTAATGGCTGAGGCTGAGGCTGAGGCGCGCTTGGAACTGGCGATGTTATTGGCTGCGGCGTATTAGCAGCTATCGCGCTTGGCAGTGCCGGCTCTTGTTTGAGCGAATCTGAGCCTGGGCGATTGGTAACAGTGGACAGATCAATAGGAGGAGTATCCGGTGCTGTGGGTGCTGTAAATGCCGTTGGTATTGCTTCAGGTGTGGGGCTGGCTGTAGTGGTCGTTGACGGCGAAACGGGTGGTGTGATTGGTGCTGGCTGTGGAGTGGGCGTTGACACAGACACAGGTTGCGGTGCAGGAATAGCATCGATCGTCTGTGTACCGGCGAGTTCTTGGCTCATGCGTGCGGTGATGTCGACAATATCTTTTGAATTATCGTGCTCAAGCGGCTGAATAATATGTCCTGATGAACCCGGGCGCGGCGTCGAAAATGGCGCGACTGGCTGCGGTAATGTCGACGGTTGCGGTGCGGTTGTTGCGGACGCGATAGACATGGTTGAGCTAGCAGAACTCACCGGGACTGGTGCTGTGACGGGCGTTGGTGTAGCTGTAGTTGCTGGCGGAGACACGGGTGGTGTGATTGGTGCTGGTGTCGGCTGAGTAATGATGCGTGGTTGCGATGATTGCGGCGCGGCCGATGGATTTGGGCGCGCCGGCAACGTGATTGACGATGTTGTGCTAGGTCGCGGTGGCGTCATGGTGGCGGATGTTGATTCTGTCTGCTCGGGTGCGCTTATATCATAGATGTCGTCATCGGTGTCTTCTGAAGACACGAGCGGCGCTGGTCCGGTTGCGGCCGACGAGTCATCCTCAAGCACTTCGTGCACCGTACGGACGACATCTTCAATGCCGACCTGCGATTTAACAAGGTAGCGGTCTGCGCCAAGTGCTAATCCGCGCCGGCGCTGCTCTTCGTTTGACAGCGCGGTCATCATGATTACTTTAACGTTTTTGGTCTCGGTAGTGCTGCGCAAAATGTCGAGCATATCAAAACCGCTAATCTTTGGCATCATCACATCGCTCACGATGAGGTCGGGGCGCTCTTTGATCGCCAGTGCAAGCGCTTCTTCGCCGTCGCCGGCAGACACAATGTCGTACCCCTCGGCGCCGAGCCGAACGTTATAGATTTCACGCAAGCTCTTGTCGTCTTCTACTAATAATATTTTTGTCATCTTACCCCCTATTGTACCGATATTGTTGTGAAAAATCCATAGCGCTTACGGTTATTTTGGCGGATCGCGCGGCGGAACTGATAGTGAAACTTGCTGCCGCAGCTGTTTGATGTACTGTTCTGGATTGGCTTCAATTGATGATAGCGGTGTATTGGTGTAGGGGGTTTGTGCGCCCGGTGCGGTGGGCGGCGTGTCGATTGGCTGCGGCGTTGGTTCGGACGAGGATTGCGCCGGCGTCGCTTGCATTGTATTTTGGGCTAGCGGCTGGTTTTGCTGCTGCGCTTTTGTGGCGGCAATTGATGCTTTGAGCGCGGATTCTTTGATTAAACGCTGCGCGGTTGCATTATCAGCGCGCGGAATTGATACGAAGAACGTACTTCCCTTTTTATACTCGCTCTCAACCCATAAGCGCCCGCCGATCGTTTCGGCAAGCCGGCGGCATAAGTATAAACCGAGGCCGGTGCCATTGATTTCGCGCGTGTCGGTGTTGTCGACGCGGTAGAATTTCTGGAATAAGTGCGCTTGGTCTTCGCGCGGAATACCGATGCCAGTGTCGGATACGCTGATAGTGACGTGCTTGTCATCGCCAGTGATATCGACAGCGACCGAGCCGGCAGGCGTGTATTTAATAGCGTTTTCAATGAGATTTTGGACAATTTCACGCAGATGATCGTTATCGACATTAGCATAAAAGATCGGGCTGACTTGTTTGGCGCCATCCTCGTTTTCCTCGTTTTGTGTCGGCCGGTAAATGAGGTCGAGTCCTTTTTCATCGGCGTGCGGCTTGAGTCCTTCGACGATGTCGCCGATGAACGGAATGACGTCAATGATGTGCGGGTCGTTTTTTAGGCGATGGTCGTCGGCTCTACTAATGTCAAGCAGGTCGGAGAACAGCCGCCCTAAGTGCTGCGCCGACTCGTGCGCTTTTGTAATGTAGCCGCGCGCACGATCATCGACTGAAGCGGTTTGCGGGTTGAGCGCTAGCCCCAAATAGCCTTCAATGCTTGCGACGGGCGTGCGCATTTCGTGGCTGGCGGTGCTGACGAATTCGGCGCGCTGGCGCTCGTCGCGGCGCTCGGCGGTGATATCGCGGAATACAACGATGACGCCGTCGTGCGCGTCGTCTGTGCCGATCGGGCTGACGGAAATGTACGCTAAAAATGATTTGCCAGATTGCGTTTGCACGCTTAACGTATCGTCTTTTGCCGGCTTATTGTTGCTGAGCGCGATCATGACCGGATCGGTGCTGTCTGAAATATCCGTGCCGGTTGACGTCTGTAATTTCAAGATGGTCTTGTAATTGAACCCGACGGCATCTTGCTCTCCCCAGCCGGTCATTTGCTGTGCGGCGGGATTGATAAGCTTCACCGTTCCTTTGTCGTCGAGTGCGAGTACGCCGTCGCCGATTGCGTTAATGACAACCTCTGATGTGCTCGCTGCTTTGTCAAGCTTGGTGGCGAGCTCTTGATATGAGCGGTCTTTTGCGGCATCGTGCGCGGCAGCAGATTGGCGCAGCCAAAATGGCAAGCCGGCGCAGAATGCGATCGCAAGCACGGCGATAATCGGCAGCGACTGCGCAACGGGCATGCTTTCCATAATAACCTGCTGTGCGGCAAATGCGACGACGAGCCCGCCGAAGAGCGCAACCATTTGCTTACCAAGCACGCCGGCAATCGGCGCAAACATGACGAGTAAACTCATAAACGGCGAACGAACGCCGCCTGTCGTCATGACAAGCGCAACCGCCATCACGCAGCAGAGCGCATAATTCAGCCAGCACGACACGGTAAGTTTATGGTACGGTGCGGCGAAATACGACGCTACGGCGACGATGAGTGCCATTGCCGCAAGAATGCCCGGTATAATCGGCACGAATAATCGTTCGCTCGCAGCATCTGATCCGGCGGCAAGAGACCACGCGCATAGCCCGACGATAGCGGCGCTTATAATCATAATCGCTTCGCTCAGCCGACGATGCCAGAACCGGTTAATAAATTGAGCCGTAGCGCCCCCTAATTTCGTTAGTGCTTATGTCTGCTTAGTAGTATATCGGGTTGTCTCGGAGGATTCAAGCGTTGGATGCTCGTTGGTTTTATGCGAATCCTTGCGGTATAGTATAGGCGAAATAATTTTTAGCTATTTTTAAGGTTGTCGGATATAATAAGAAGCATGCGACAGATTTTCAAAACAACTCTTTTGATGACAGTGCTGACGGTCTTATTTATGGCGGTCGGCTATATGATTGGCGGGCGATCCGGTATGCTGCTGGCGCTTGGGTTTGCAGCGGTTTCTAACGTTGTGACGTATTTCTTCAGCGACTCAATTGTACTGAAGATGCAAGGCGCCCAGCCGCTTGGCGATCGGTATCCGCAGGTTGAGCGGATTGTGCAGCGCCTCACTGCTCTTGATAACCTGCCAATGCCGAAACTATATTATGTCGACACACCGATTCCAAATGCCTTCGCAACAGGACGCTCGCCGAAGCATGCGGCAGTGGCGGTAACGTCGGGTATTATGGAGATCCTAGAAGACGACGAGCTTGAGGCGGTGTTAGCGCATGAGCTCGGACATGTGAAGAACCGCGATATGCTCGTGTCGACAGTTGCCGCAACGGTGGCGGGCGCAATTAGTTACTTGGCACAATTTGCATTTTTCTTTGGCGGCTCGGACGACGAGGATACAAACCCGCTTGCGATGATTTTAATGGCGATACTAGCACCGATTGCCGCGATGATGATTCAGATGGCGGTGTCGCGCAGCCGCGAGTATCTGGCGGATGAGCATAGCCACGATGTGCTTGGCACAGGCGAGCCGCTTGCACGGGCGCTCCGCAAGCTTGAAGATTGGAAATATTCGCAGCCGCCGATTGGCGCGTCGCCTGCACAGGAAGCGTCGGCGCACCTCATGTTTGCGAATATGTTCTCGATGCAAGGACTGGCGGCACTCTTTTCGACGCATCCGTCGACCGAAGATCGTGTTGAACGGCTGAAAGAGCTTGACGAAGGCAACTAGTGGCGCGTAACGGCTGGCGGGATAGGATTGTTCACCGGTGGCTGCATATTCCCTATCGCCTATCAGTGCGGTACAAGCGGCTGCGGCGTCCGTTCGCGACGACGTACGTACTGATTCACGGGCTCGCGGATACGGGCGCGTTGTGGCAGCCGTTACTTGCACAACTGCCGAAGCAAAGTAATTATATCGTGGTGGATTTGCTCGGGCATGGTGAATCTCCGCAACCGCATGATGAATCAATTTATCGCGCGTCGGAACAGGCACGGCATGTGCTTACGACCTGTGTGGCGACAGGGTTGTCTGGTCCGGTCGTGCTTATTGGACACTCGTTCGGCGCGCTAGTAGCGACGGAGTTTTCGCACATGTACCGCGGGATTGTACGGCAGGAGGTTCTCGTGTCGCCGCCGATTTACCGCGATGAAACGGGCAGCCGGCGCGATTGGCTGCGCCAAGATAAGTTGCTGCGCAGCGCGTATCGCCAGGTATTGAAAACGCCCGACTTGGTAGTGGCGGGCTATGAGCTGGGCGATAAGTTGGGTGCGCTTGGATTTTCGCGCACGCAGTTATCGAAAAACACGTTTGCGGGATTTGAGAATACGCTGCGAGCGGGTATTATAAGCCAGCGGACGGGGCGGCTATTGCGGCGCATAACGATTCCGACAACAATCATCTACGGGCGGCTTGATCCGCTGTTAGTGGCGCGCAACTTTACCGCCCTTGCGCGTGCAAATTCATATATTACCGTGCGCCCGCTCTCAACTGGGCACGCGATTCGCGCGCGTACGCTGCGCGAAATTGTGGCGGTAATACAATCCCACTAGCAAAACGTGCGTTTGAGAGCGGTCCTCATCGGCTGAGCGGTGTTGCTGGTCTCTAGCTGTTACGGCTTACGGTAAGTGGAGCCGCTATTTGCCTCTTAATTTAATATCGCGGCGGCAATTCAATTGTGTAATCTGTAGTGATGTTGCCTGTCGTGTTGGAAATGTAGTTTGCCGCCCAGAGGTATGCGTCGGCGCGCATGTTGATAATTTCGGCAGGATCATTATACCCATCAACATCTCCCGCTCCGCGCCTGTCGCTGCCGAATGTCCGGCGCAATTGAAGCTCGCGCGCAAGCACGGGGCCGTTAATCCGCAGCTGCTGGTTGCATGTATTAGAATTGAGCCCGTTTGCGTAATTAACGCCGCGCGCACGAATCGCCGTGAGGTTTGGCGTTTCGTCGACTTCGCATGTCGAGACGATGCCGTCTTGCGTGTTGTTTTTGTTTGGTGTCGCCGCAAGCCACGCGTCCACCTGCGTGACATTATTTCGTATGATGATGTTGCTTGCGATGATGACGAGCTGCGTGATATCGCTTGATTTATGGTAACTTGACGGCGCGTAGGTAACATTGCCGTCAATAATAACGGTTCCTGCGCTTTTGACGATAATTGATTTGCCTGCTCCTACCTCGCCGCTAATTTTTACGACGCGCGCTGTGGCGTTGTAAACGCCGGATGCCATGCCGCCAAGCGAAACATTGCCGGCGTGATTACGCACGTTTGAGGTAAACTGCCCGCCAATGTTTGGTTGCGCCGGAATTGTTCCCCATTTTCCGTAGCCGCCGCCTGGTATGCCGGCGTTTGCAAACGATAAATTATTGCGGGTTGTTTCGGTTGATGTGCTCGCGTTTGCTGCGCCCGCGCCGACGCCCGACAGTCCGCCAGCTGACGCCGACCGAATTACGCCGTTCTGCGGCGTCGTCATGCCGTATTCACCCCAGCTGCCGAAGAGCTGTCCGCTGTCGGCGAGAGAGCTCATTGCGGTGATGATTGACGATCGCGTGTATTGCGCGGCGGGCAGCCCGGTAACAACGCCGGAGTTTGATCCGACGCGAATACCATTACCCCAAACTTGTACGGATGGTTTTTTCGCAATACGGTAACACTTTGGATATGCAACCCGGCGGTGCGTATCGCCGCCTGCACGTGTGTCCCAATTGTAATGGCGGATAGTCATGGTTCGGCATACGAGATCGCCGACTTGCGCGCCTGTCGTTTTCAGTTTTTCATTGTTCACTTGGTTGCCGCCGCTGCTTAATGCAGAGACGATAGCGCTTGCGAGCGTATTACAATCCGGCACATATGCGTGCAAGTCTGGATTGCCTTTCATCCATTCGCAGGCGTGAACAATTGAGCCAAAATCAACTTCGGCGTAGCGCAGCGATCCGGAGCTTGTCTTGTTAAATATTTGATTAAAAATAGCTGTTATGGCACTCTCTCCGCCGGCCGATTGGATAACAGAGTTCGGGATTTTGAAGTCGTATGTACCCCAATCTACCCCGATATTACGCAAAACACCGCCTTCGTTTTGGATGATACTTGGCGCATCGACTTGCGTATCTTGATTGGTAGCGCCAATTGACGTGCTGCCGTCGCCGATTTTTGGAATGAGGTCAAAGGTTGATTTGACAACAAAGCAGGCCGGAACGGAGTTGTCCCATACATGATCTATGGAAGTGTTCCAATACCATGCAACTTTTTGACATACATACCAGCCTATTTTGCTGCCATCACTTGGTATGCGCATGCCGAGGCAATCATCGTCATAGCTGTATAGACTGAGTGCATCTGGTTTAATAAAAATGGTATCCCAACTGCGGTATTTTTGCCCCGAGCACTGTGTCTTGGCAGGAGGATCTGCACCTCGCCACACAACTATTTTTGTGTCGCTGCCACAGCTGTTCCAGTTTTGGCGCTCACAATTTACAACCTCATGATAATTGCGGAAAAATGTGTTTTTGATATTTATTTTTAGCTCAAGCTCTTGTCTTCCGTATCCAGGTAATTCAACGTTGCGTAAGTTGCTCGAAAAGCGTGCGAGCTCACCTGAGCCTATTGTCGGCTGATCGGATGCATGGTTGATTGCACCCCATCCATCCGGCTGAGAATTCTTATAGTTTTTGTAAGATGTGTAGCCAGAACCAGATTTGGCGACAGCATACGTCTGTCCGTTAACATCCCAGCCTTGCGGTTTGGCGCGCCGGCGCAGCCAGAAATTTGTGCCCTCAGTGTCGCAATTAACAGATTCTCCGCTATAGGTTTTTACGATATTTCCGAATTTTCGTGCCAAGCAGCTCGTCCCTCTGAATTTCACTCTTTCTGCGGGACCGCCAGGTTTAGCGACGCCGTTAATATCAATTTCTAGCTCAAGCTGGTCGTTTGAATTAATCCACCACCATATACCATGTCCGCCGCGATGACCTCGATCAAAAAATATACTACCGTTAGAGTCTTTGTGTCCATTCAAATTGAGTACGCGTACATTGCGTCCGCTCCCACCGATGGAAAATAATGAGTAGATGTGGGTGTCGCTTGAAAGCTGCGTGTTCCACGATCCGCGGATATTTGCACGCAGCTTAGTAGCATTCCAGTCTACCCAAATAGGATTATCTGGCGTCGACCCCGCCTCGCTTAAGTAGCTAGATCCTGGATTTGAGAGCCAGAACACAGCGCATGGGTACGGAATGAGTCTGCTGTCTCCACATGGATTACCACCCCAACTAGTTTCTTCTGCGTGATTTCGACCCGAGCCCTTTCCGTTGCTACCTCGCCATGCGCTTGCTGGTTGATGCGCGCATGCCGCCAGCACGAACACTACGCCTACCACCAATAAAATTGTCCGTGCAACATTTTTACCTAATATCTGGTTAAAATATGTACGCATTACTGTGGTTTACCTTGGTTGTTTTGAGTGACACCTCCGCGCAAAGCCTCCATTTGTTGTAAGCTCGTCATCGTTTGTAGCTTTGGATTTGGGTAGATGCCTTTATCAGCGAGTGCGACTATTTTGTGGTATGTATTATTAAGCTCATCGGTTTGCGATCCGGTATTGATAAGTGCAAGATAGTAATAGCGCATATACAGGCACGAGGCGTCATTGTCGCTGCCACTTTTTGATGCGATAGTTGAAACAAGGTCTTTTAACTTAGTGGTGTCAGATAACGATTCATTATATTTCGCAACAAGATTATTGTTGCAGATATTTTTTGATACGACCACTCGTTCATCTAGTTGTTTTATACCGGCATATAACCACCCTATGGCGAGTGCGCCGCCGATACCGCCGATGATAATAATTACTATAGCAGCACGACTTTTTGTGCCCAGCGTAATCCCTACCTTTTTCTTGCTCATGCTTCCAGTATATCGCAAGACAAAGCTGTCGGCAATAATAAAACATCGCCGCAGGGTGCGGCGTGTATTGATGAGGCTTATTATAATTTTCATTGTGAGTCTCAACCAATATAAAATATGGAACTCCTTTTCGTGATTTATTTTGCCATTCCATTTGCAGGCAAATTCATCCTTGGCGAGAACTTTTGGCGGCGAATTGTCGGGTAGCAATACCAAGTATTTATCGCCCTGGATTTGCGCAAGAACGGCGATTTTTTCTTCCTTAAACCCGACAATAACTGGTAACGGCAATTTGTTGAGCACCTTTGCTTTGACAGCGGTGGCGCGCGCCTTGAACTTAAACGATTTTGCGACACGGAGCATATCTCCCTCACTCATGCCTTCGCGCGGATCAATCGCCAGCGCATGCGTAATCTGTTCCGGATCGGCAGGGATATTATGAAAATGTGCGAGTGTAATGAAGCAGTATAAGCCAGGGTCTATTTTTGCGCGAGACACTCTTCCGTGCGTGTTTGTTCGTCCCGGAATTGCCGCTGTCCTATCAATGTCATCCAGCGGTGCATCTGTATTATTTTTCACGCGCCAATCATCCTCACTTTACGGGAATTTTACTTATGCGAGCTTTATTGTATCAATAAGTAAAATATCTGGTGCTAACTATAGCAAAGACAACTAATGATTCAAAGCTTAAGCAGTTGGTGCTGTCCAATATTGCGACACGATGGACTGCACTTGTGACGGTTGCGCTAAGACTGCTTGCTCCCAGGTCATACCGCTATCCTTTTCAAACGATGACATCGCCTGGATGAGACTTTCGATTTGAGTAGACGAGATGCTATAGCCATCAGATGACTTCATTGTTTCTATCTTATATCTGCCATCGTCTCGTTTCCATGAATCTACTGATATAGAATCCTTTGAATTTTTATATCTAATCTTCATATTATAGTAATCTTCGTAACCAAATATTATACTATCACGCGTATATCCCAATAAGAACGTATCGGCTTCCCCATTATAATCATCAACATAATCATTACCGTGCCCGGGCTCAAACACATAAGTGTCGCTACCTGCGCCACCCCATAGACGATCGTTACCCGCCCCTCCTGTGATTAGATCAGCGTCATCTCCTCCATTTATAGCATCATCACCTGCGCCTCCTTGCAAAGTGTCCATTCCAGCACCACCAACTAAAGTATCTTCTCCGTCATCGCCATACAACTCATCGTCATAGCGGCTTCCCTCCAATGAATCGTTACCTGCTAAACCTCGGAATACAACCCTATCTCCGTCGTATGAATATAGGCGATCTTGACCGTCCGTCCCGCTGCGATTATGAAATTCATGGTAAATGTAGTCCCGAGTCCAGACAGTGCCGTCTGCAAAAGATATTTCCTCCATTTCCCTGCTGGGCGTTCTCTCATAACCACGAGACGAAGACTCACCAAAGTGGTCTATGATCGTAATGCTATCCTTGCCGCCACAAATAGATAAAACTAGGTTATAATAACTACCATTTTCTACCACCAAATCCATCGACACGTCATTAGGCTTTATGGTATCGCCAAACTGAATTTTATCAAACCCGCTATATTCGCGAATTGTGTCATGTCCATCGCCTCTATCAAATAGATAAGTATCATTCCCTACTTTCTTATAACCAGACGATGTAAAGGTATCATTCCCAGCGCCCCCCGAGAGAATATTATTTCCACCGCTAGCTCCTATCGTGTCGTCGCCATCTCCTCCGTATAGCGTGTCGTCGCCGTCTCTGCCTATTAGGCAGTCTGCATCTGCGAGTCCGTAAAAAGTAAACCCATAATCGTCAAAGGCTGTTAGTGTATCTTTACCGTCGGTGCCATATGATACATGTGTCATCGCACGAATATCATTTTCATTCCAGACAGTACCATCCGCAAAAACCACCTTTTCAATCTTATTACCAGCCATTTCCTCATACCAAAACCATCCTTGAAAGCCATAGTAATTCTTTATGGTTACGCTGCCAGAATCACCGACATATAATACTAAATCGTAGTCTCGTATGCCATTATTTTTGTCGCCATAGAAACTCTCCACGCGTCTTAATTTTACATCAGCAGGTTTTATACCGCTACCAAAAATAAGCGTATCAGTGCCTTTGATGTCTGTAATCTTATCATGTCCGTCACCTAAATTATACACATAGGTGTCATCACCATAGTGATCACCGAGCTCATCATCTCCTATTCCACCAATTATCAAATCATTGCCAGACCCGCCGGTCAAGTGGTCATTACCTCTGTTGCCATAAAGCCTGTCGTGCCCTTCTCTTCCCTCTAAGTGGTCGTCTCCCTCGCCGCCTATTAGAACGTCATTACCTTCGTCGCCGATTAAAACATCGTTTCCTGAACCGCCAGATACAAAATCATCCCCTCCCTCTGCCTTCACATAGTCATTGCCGCTCCCGGCATATATTGTATCGCCCAACTCAGTTCCCTCTACCCTATCATCTCCACCAAGAGCCTCTACGTAAGCAGCTTTCTTGAGAACCAAACCTCCATTTGTTCTCCAAGCCTCAATATCATCTTTCTCGTCAGTGCCTTTTATATATACATCACCGCCCAGCAGCAGCCCAATGCCCAACGCAACGGACTCGGATATTTTAGTAGTCGTCGCAATAGCGTCAGCTAATACACCCGCTGCAATACCCACAGCCTCGCTAGCACCCCGTATGATACTACCGCCAACTTGTGCAGCAACCTCTATGGCAGCCGCCGTTACGGCAATTGTTATTTTTATTTCAGCCAGCGGGATATCAACGAAAATAAACTTTACGCCATTCGCCACAAAGCTTGATACATTTGCAGCGCCCTGCAAAGCATTCACTTTCCAGGTTGCATTACTGCCAGTAACGGCTTCGGACAACTTACCATTTTCTAGCAGCGATCCGAGTTCGTGTGTTGGCATTTTAGACCCTTGACTATCTTTACCGAATAGAGCTTTTTGAACCGCATCAGCGACTTCAGGCGGTATCGGCGTACCGCTATTTGTACGAGCTTTATTGACGATTTCCGCGACGAGACGCCTGCTCATTTCGTCAACAGCTCCATCTTGTTTGCTTGTATCTTTCAAATATATCGTATCGCCAAGCTGAACTCCATATTCCCCGATAATGTCATTTTGGTTAACGTAATCCGTAATGTATCCTTTGAATGATGCCGGATCGACATGTGGCATTGCCTGCCCGATACCAACCGCATCAAATGTCACTGACTTACCCGTCTTGTTTGTGATGTACGTCATGTATTGTGCAATCCCACCGCCGAGACTATGACCAGTGAAGCTGTAGCCGCTATAGTTGCCCTTGCCAATCTTTTTCAGCGTTTTATCGAAAAAGGTGAAAGCGTCGTTAAACTGATTTGGCTTGCCGAGCGCATTGCCGCTAACAGCGAGCTGCGCATCTGTGATTGCATCTTGCAAGAATGTATAAATGTCCTTGTTTGGCTCGGTACCGCGAAAAGCAAAAACAATCTCTTTCGTATCAGGATTCTGAAAGGCCGCGGCAGCAAAACCGGAGGTAGTGTTGGGTTGGAAGTTGATTAGTTTCCAGGAACGGAGAGGATTAGATTCGTCACGTAGCGAAGATAATTCAGGTTTTTCATTCAAATATTTTTCTGGAATTGCTTTGCGTAATATTAGCTCGTTAATAGTTAGACCTTCTAAGGATTTGCTAAAATCAATATACGCTAACGCGCTTAGGTTTATGTAGCTTACAGTATTTAATGACATTTTCTACTCCTGTTTTATTATACATTTCTCTATATTTTCTGCTGAGCCTCGTTTCTTCCTACTAAAGAACACTTCGCACCGTACGCCTGAGCCACTGTTTTTGTTTGTGTCAATATCTACACTATAAATACCTTTTTCTCGTAGTTTTCCTACTATAGAAAAAAGGTAAGAGGACTTTTTATCAGATTTTGGAGAGTTTATAATTAGCCTAAGTAGAAAACCGCTATCGCTTGTCTTGTAGCTATGATAGTTTGACTGCTTAGTGACATTATCGACAAGGTTCCCAGATAGAATAACTTCTGCGCGAGCGTTGTCAGCTTTGTAGCCAGGGAACTCTTTATTGACTCGGCTTACAATTTCTTGAAGTTCCCCGTTAGCTTGAATAGACCAAAGGGCAGCTATGTATTGGTCGCTACAGTCCGACGGATCAGTAGAGCTGCAGTCAATATCAAATCTTAAGTCATTGTTCGACTTAGGGTAAGCATGTGCCGACCAAACACATTTAACCGCAAAACCACCTCCTTTACATTCAGGTTTTTCTACAGTAAACTCTTCTTGATATTTTTTATTTAGATAGGTTGTCATTTTTGATTCTACAGACCAATCAATCTTACTGACTAAATAATATCCAATGAGACAGACGGCAACGATGGCCACAGTAATTATAAGCATGACGACAGCCTTGCATAGCAGCCCAACAGTTTCTGTTCTTGAATTTCTTTTTAGCTTATCATTCTTCATCGCTGTATAGACCGAACTCTCTGAATTGTATTCTCACCATATATTTTCATTTTACCTTAAACATAAGCGTTACACAAAAACAAAGGTTAAAATATCTAAAGATGGTACTTAAGCACTCTTGTTTGGCTCGGTACCGCGAAAAGCAAAAACAATCTCTTTCGTATCATGATTCTGAAAGGCCGCAGCAGCGAAATCGGAGGTAGTGTTGGGTTGGAAGTTGATTAGTTTCCAACCACCTAAGCTCGCGAGGTGTTGATATTTTGAGTTGATGATATTAGTAGAGTCGTCTTTGTAGTCGGGAATCTTACCGCTACCTATCAGATAATTGATCGTTACACCTGATTTACTTAATTCTTCTATTATACTCGCATCAAAATTCGTATAGCATACTGCAGACAATGCTAAGTATTGTTCGGATGTTATAGACATTTTACTCTCCCTTCTTATATAGACGTATATCTTGTGCTGTCCTTATTCTCTCTATTTCAGTATTTTCCATCCAATATTCACGCCCGGAAGTTTGACAGCCGACTGCTAGAGATATATTATATTTTCTCAGATCATTGATAAGACTGAATAGACGATTCTCTAAATCTATATACGTAGATTTACTCTTAATTGCCACCGTTAAATATATGCTCTTTTTGTATGTGCTAAAAGCATTATTATAACTTGGCATAGGGCTTGTTATCTGATTTTTTATAGCATCACTACTAGTTAAATCCACCATGCTTAAGCTTCCGTCGGGTAAATGCTTGTTAACTGCAGCCTCTAACGTCGGCTTTAACTCTTTTAGCCATAAGGCTTCTGGATATCTATCTTTATACCTATAGCCGCCTCGGCTATTCCTTAAACGCCACATTTTAAACTTTAATGATTCGTCATTTTTCGGATATGCTCGCGCCTCTAAATATCTATCAGATCCAAGCCCACCTGCATACTTTACATCTTCTACAACAAACTCTTTATTATATTTACCATATAAATATTTCATCATTTCAGAGCGCTCATCAGTGTGAATTGCAATTGAAATAAGGTATACGATCGCAATGATAAGCAACAAACACGCAATAATTAAAAATACCCGACCCCATATAGTTACTGACTTATGTTTCTTTATGGCTACTATTTGCGATGCGGTTAACCTAGATTGAACCATTATAAAACCTTAAAAACCTTTTGAAATTTGCTTACGGCTAGATTTTACTACAGAGTCAAAATACGCTAACGCGCTTAGGTTTATATAGCTTACAACATTTAATGACATTTTCTACTCCTTCGTTTTTAGACATGTTTCCAAGTCTTCTATAGCTCTTGGTTCTTTTTTATCAAGAAATAGAGTGCATCTAGTACTATTGGGCGCTATGTAGTTCTTATTCGTATCTATCTTGATGCTAGTTACCCCTCTTTCTCTCAGCTTCTCTATTATTCTAAATATGTACGAAGATTTTTTATAATTTGTAGGGGCGTCTATTATTAACCTAAATAGGAAATTGTTGTCATTTGTTTTATACTCATCATATCTAGACTGTTTATCAACAGCATCGACAAGGTCACCAGATAATACTATTTCAGCGCGAGCATTGTCAGCTTTGTAATCAGAGAACTCTTTGTTGACTTGGCTTACAATTTCTTGAAGTTCCCCGTTGGCTTGAATGGACCAAAGAGCAGCAACATACTGGTCGCTACAACCGTAGCTGTTACAGCCTACGTGGAACTTGAGATCTGGGTTAGACCTTGGATGCGCAAAGTCGGTGCTCCATGTGCCTTCGACGGCAAAACCGCCATTTTTATATTTCGGCTCTGGTACAACGAATTGTTCGTTGTACTTCTTTTCGAGGTAGGAGGCTAGTTCCCGTTGCCTGCCGACAGTACTAACATTTAATAGAGAGTATACGACCGCACACACCATCGCTATACTTAATAAAACAAGCGCGAGAACGCCAAGACAAATCCCCCAAGAGCGATTACGCCTATTGGCTAATGCTGGCGGCATAGAGGCTTTTATCATATTTACGCCACTCTATAGACCGAATCCTCTGACTGTATTCTCGTCATGTATGTCCATAATTTTATTGTATCTTAAGTATAAGCGTTATGCAAAACAAAGGTCAAAATACCTTAAGGATAACACGTAAGCGCTCTTATCCAGCATATCATTACAACGCAACCGATGCCTAGAACACCGCCAAAGCCTGCAAAACCAAATTAGGGCGACCGTGGACAGAAATGTTAAAGTTAGAAACTCACAAAAACAGCCCGCTACCAGAGGTAAGCGAGCTGTTTCGAATCCGAATGGATGATAAATCCTTTCATGGTGATCGTACCGGGAATCGAACCCGGATTGTCAGGATGAGAACCTGATGTCCTAACCGTTAGACGATACGACCTAGCGCCATCTACTATATCAAAATTACTCGTTCGCGTCTACCGCTGAATTGCCAATCTGCTGTACGATTTCAAGCAGGCGCCGCGGTGTGATCTCCGCTTTCACGAAATATGCGTCGACATCGCGTTCAATTTCTTGGCGTGTTTCTTCGTCTTGATCAAAATTCGTCATGACGGCAACATGCGAATGCTTTGCGACCGGATTCTTTTTGATCTCGCGCAAGATTTCTTGTCCGCGCAGTTCTGGCAGCATGATGTCAAGCAGCACTAAGTCGTACGCTTTGTTGGTTGCCATCACCAGTCCGTCGCGCCCGTCGATCGCCCATTCGACGTCGTAACCTGCCTGGCGCAAACTGCGCACATACATTTCGCCGATGAACCGGTCGTCTTCAATCATTAAAATCGTTTTTATCGCCATAGTGTAGACTCCTTTACCCTGAATAGGTTGCGTGATTGGTAATTGATTCGCCATGCCGCGCGACGAGCGCCGTGTTAATATGCCCGTTTGCTTGCAAGGTTTCGGCGACGCTGGCGTAGACCGGCAGCGTGAATGAAAACGTTGAGCCGACGCCTTCGGTGCTTGATACGCTGATCGTGCCGCCGTGGCTTTCAACGATTGCTTTACAAATGTACAGCCCAATTCCTGTGCCGGCGACGGTTTCGCGCGAGCGGTGCGAGCGGTAGAATTTGTGAAATAGATTGCCGACGACGTTTGCCGGCATACCGATACCATTGTCAACAACCGAAACCTTCACGAACGCGCCTTCAACGGCGGCGTTAACGCGCACAATGCCGCCGTTATTTGAATATTTGATGCCGTTGTCAATCAGGTTTGATAAAACTTCGCTAATGCTTGACGGGTCGGCAGCGACAGCCGGCAAATCCTTGGGAATATCGACAACGAGTTGGCGGTGCTGTGACGAAGCGCGCAAGTTCATGTCGTCGCGGATTGTTTGGTAAATGTGCGCGAGCGACTCTTCGCTGAGATGGATTTTCAAGTGCCGCCGGTCGTATTTGCTTGTGTTCAAAATATTGTTGATATAGCCGGACAGGCGGTTGCCGCTGACGATGAGGCGCTGAAATAGCTCTTTCTGCTCGGCGGTGAGTACGTCTTCAAGCTCAAGCGACAGCACATCTAAGTAGCCGCGAATGACTGTAATCGGACCGCGCAATTCGTGCGCCGCAAACGAGATGAAGTCCAACCCGTCGTCTTCCGGCTGGTAGATATCTGATTCGTCGTACGCGATTAGGACGACTTCGGTGGCGCTCCCCTGTTCAAAGCTGGCGGTTACGTTGAAGATTCGCCGGTCCTCGTCGCCGATGATTTTATTTGGTACGCGCAGCCAAGTTTGCTGGGCGTGTACCGTGTTGGTCTCGCAAGCGGCGAGCCAATTTGTAAAATCGTCTGGCTCATCGAATAATAACTCTAATTTGAGCGCACCCTCTTTCGTTTGCTTGACGGGTGCTGCGCGGTTGGCGAACGAAATCTCGCCGGCGGTATTCATGACGACGATGCCGGTGTTTGTCTGATTGAGCGCAGTGAGCAGCGTTTTATAGCGCTGTGAGGCATGCGAATTGTCTGTATTATCAGCATTGTCGGCGGAATTATTCTTGTAAATATACAGCAGCATATCGTGAAAGCCGTCTTTAGCATAGCGCGGCAAATTTGGATTGCCGAGCGGCTGGTCGACAGTTTGTCCGGCGGCGCGCGCGATCGCAGTTGCTAAATCGCGCAAGGGAGCTAGTAAAAACAGCATTAAATAAATATTCAGTGCTACTGACGTTATAATTGTTGCGCCCATCGTGACGATAAATGGCAGCGCGTCGATGTGCGCGCCTGCCACGATTAACGCCCCGCCGACTACTAGTGCGACGAGCAGCTGCGTGAGAAGCGAAAGCAAGATCGCATTTCGGCGGTAAATTCTCCAATAGTCGCGCATTTCGGCGACGCGCTTCGGCGCATGGCGCGTGTTTTTTCCTAATGCCACGCGACGCCTCCTCCGCTATTTGCCGCCGCGCCTATCCAGGTTTGCCCGCGATTGAGCGCGATTTCTTTGCCGTTGGCGTCGAAAAAGCGTAACGGCTCGGCGCGGCTGCCTTTGCGCCATGTTGCTTCAATGACCGTGCCGTTTTGGAAAACATGCGCCGCGCCGCTCCCGACTGTGACGATACTTTGCCGCCAGCCGTCTTCGCGTACGGTGGTTTCGTCGACGCGCATGGCGATGACGACGCTTGGCGCGATGCGGCCTTCTTCGCGGTCGTTGCTGGCTGCGCCGCCAATGCTGCGCAGATATGAGTTGCTTGCTTTATCGTAGTCGTAGTGCGTGTTGTAGAGCGGACCGCTAAAGTTGATATCAATACTCGTGGCGTTTGGCTGTTCGCTGGCTGTGCCGTCGGCGCGCGCTTGCCCGGAGAATTGCGAGTTTTTGTAGCCTTTCGCGGCGTTGAGCGCGTCGAGTTTTTCAAAGTTCGTGTAGACATTGTGCGGCGCATATCGGTCGCGAGCGCGCCAATAGCTGCCGCCGTTGAAGAACTGGTCAATGTCACGGTAGCTGCCGTTGCGGATTTCGGCGAGTGCTGCTGCGCTGCCGCCGACATGAGCAACGCTTGCTTGATACGGCGCGAGCCAATCAACGTAATACATGCGCAGGCTGCGCACTGGTCCGACTAGACCTGGTTTATGCTGTTGGTATAAACACAAAAATCGCGTGATGCCGCCTTCGGCGATCGCTTCATAGACGACTTCCGCCTGCTTCAGCCCGGACTGCGGGCGCGAATCCGGCGAGTTCTCAATCATCACTGCAGTGACCGGTTTGGTGACAGCGGTTTCGTCGGCAACTTCTATTCCATTGAGCTGCGAGTAGAATTTTGTCGGTCCTGTTTTCTTCTTGCGTACAATTGGCGTGTGGTCGGTTTGCGCAACAGGCGGCTGATAGGTTAAATAAAACGCCGTCGCACTGCCGATAAAAATGAGCAGCACGCCGCAAATCAATATCGTCGCTAGGCGGTGGCGCTCAATAAACGCGCGAAACCGTTTGATCTTGCCTGGCTGCTGTTTGGCGAGTAGCTTGCGGCTGAGCTCGGTTGATCTTTTTGTGTCCATGCTTATGGTTATTATAACAGATTGCGTACCGTATCGCGGCGTTTTGATGCGATACTTGCGGCTTAGTATCGTTATAGGTTGAAAAACAACAATACTATTGCTAATTTTATATAAATATTATATAATAAAAGGATAATGTCTACGAAAAATCATTTTGAGCATACGCTGCCTCCTCTGTCATTGGCTAATGGAACGCAGCTGAGCGCCGGGTTGTACAGTGTTGAAGGCGGAACGCGCTATCGAATGGTATTTGGCGATCATCCTGAGCGCCTGAGTTCGCCGCGCGTCACGTTTAACTCAGAGGCTGGCAGAATTGCGCATTTTGCTGGTATGCTATTTCGCGGTGCTCCGCGAGATTCCATGGCCGGCATGTCGATGATTGACTATTTTACCAAAGTGGCGCAGGGAGAATTGGGGCTGGCGATTGGCGAGACTTCAACGATGCGTAAGCCTATCATTGTTCGTTGCCTCGCAAAATACGGTTTTCTCGCGAGCCGGCTGGAGAGCACGAGTGTGCGTGCCGGGCTGCTGCCGCGCGGGATTGACGACCATCATCCGAATGTTCATTTTATTTCGGGCAATCAATTGGAATTTGAAGATTCGCGTTGGCGGCGGTTTTATCGCGTCGTGAGCGAAAGAGAGCTCCCTTACCGCTACCCGCTTGAGCATCCGTCAACAGAGATAGATCTACACACATCGTTCACGCTAGAATGACGCTAGTCTCCTGAGCGTTGTCTCTTTACCGAGTAGCGCGAGCGTGTCGTTGAGCTGCGGGCTGAATGGCGCCCAAGTAGTAGCGATACGAACAAGGCCGAATAAGACGCCGGGTTTTTGACCAGTTTTTTCGAGTAAATCATTGAGGCGCTGCTGGATTGATTCCGGCGTCCAATCGGTGAGCGTGGCAAGTGAGTCGCGTGCAGTACGCACGAGGGCTTGGCGCTCGTCGGGCGAAAGTTTTTTGAGCTGTTTGTTTGCCTCAATGAGCGAGTCGTCGCGCGCGGGTTCTTCAAAAAAGTAACTAGTGAGCTGCGGCAAGCCGGCGAGCGTTTTTAAGCGGTCTTGCGCCAGGGCGAGAACGCGTTTTTTGTAATCTTCGCTCGCCTGTGCTGCGGCGGGCGGCCAGTAAGTAGAAGCAGCCGCAGATTGCTTCGAAGACCTGTTGCTGGCAGGATTGTTCACTCTCGTATACAAATCGTCCAAGCTCAGGCGCCGAATCCACTGTCCGTTCACCCAAAGCAACCGCTTTTCGTCGAAGCGCGCGCCGGATTTTTGCACGCGGCTGAGGCTGAATTTTTCAATTAGCTCGTCGCGACTGAAGATTTCTTGCTCAGTGCCATCATTCCAGCCCATGCTTGCGAGAAAATTCAGCATCGCTTCGGGCAAAATCCCATCGGTGCGGTAATCGGAGACGCTTTTTGCGCCGTCGCGTTTACCAAGCTTTTTCTTACCGTCGGGCGCCATGATGTGCGGCAGGCACGCTAAGACCGGCGGCGTCAGCCCAAATGCTTCGTATAAGCTTAAATAGCGTGGAATCGACGAGATGTACTCCAGACCGCGGATGACATGCGTGATATGCATTTCAGCGTCATCTACGATGTGTGCAAAATTGTACGTCGGGTAGCCGTCGGCTTTGATGAGAATGAAATCATCAAGCGCTTCTGGTCCAGCAGATAACTCGCCCATTACCGGATCGTGCCAAGTGTAGCGTTTCGGATTAGCGACTTTGAATCGCAGCGGCTGCGTGCCGTCCCATGCCGGCGGATTTTCGGGGCGGTAATCGCGGTACAAAAATGCTTTTTTAGCGGCGCGCGCTTCGTCGCGGAAGGCTTGCACTTGCTCCGGGCTGTATGGATCAGCATATGCTAGTCCTTTGTCGATTAACGTTTGCGCCCACGCACGGTAGATTTCGAGCCGCTCGGATTGGTGGTATGGACCGTACTCGCCGCCGCGCCGCGGCCCCTCGTCCCAGTCAAGCCCCAGCCACTCAAGCGTGTCTAAAATTAAATCTTCCGCACCCGGCACGAAACGCGCGCGGTCGGTGTCTTCAATGCGCAAAATAAACGTGCCGCCCTGCTGCCGCGCTAAAAGCCACGGAAACAGCGCCGCGCGGACATTGCCGACATGGATATAGCCTGTCGGACTCGGTGCAAATCGCGTGCGAATAGTTGTCATATGGCTAGATTATAGCATAAAAGCAAGGGCTATAGACTTGCTGCCAGCCGTTCTATTTGATCTGGTGCGAGCTGTGCGCTGCCCTGCACGGTGTATAAGATGCCGCCGTTTACCCACGCGGCATTGCTACTGTAGGTGTAGATTGTTAAGCCGTTGATGGTGGCGGTGCTGTATTTGCGGCCAGCGGCCGGTTTGACGTAATTTTCGAGCACAGCGCTTGAGTCCCAGTTTGATTTAGTCTGCGCGAGCGTGAACGTCTCGCTGCTGCCATTTGATGCGAACTTCATTGTGACGCTACCTTTATCGTACGCAACGGGTCCATTTAACGTATAGCCTGCCGGTTGATAGCCCGGGTATGTAGCATTGATTCCCGCTTGCGCGGCGGCGACGCGCGTGCTGAGCGCCGGCATATTTAAGTACGTAAAATACGCGCCAAGCAGCATAACGGCGAGTGCGACGCTTGCCGTGCTGACGAATTGGCGGAATTTGGAATATTTTTTCGGCTGCTTGATTTCTTTGCGCTCGGAGCGCGGTTTCATCTGCTTGGTGGCAGACTCAATCGCTTGCTGCTTGATGACGCGGGATGGTAGTACGACGCGCGTTTGTTCGGCGGCGTTTGCTTGGCGTTTTTGCTCAACTGCCTGTACTATCGCGTGTTGCATCGGTGCAATGTCGGGCGCGGTTTGCTGTGCTGACGCTCGGGTTTGCGCGCGTGCTGGTGTCGCTTTTGCGAAGTGCGCGACGCGCGGGTGCGTGATTGCTTGCGGCGTGCGTTTCACGGCGCGATGCTTCTGGATTGCCGGATGCGACTGAGTTTGCGGCGGCGCTGCTATACGCGGCGCAACTCTGGGCGTTGCTGACGGTGTAACATGCGCAGCAGGTTTGGCGCACGCTTTTATGCCGTTGATTGATTTGATTTTATTGACGTAGCGGCGCTGTAGTGTTTGCGAGCGTTGTGGGCGGGCATGAATATCAACCGCACGCCGCGACGCTGCATTCTGTACGCCCGCACTGCGTTCGGCGCGCAGAATTTTGCCGGTTTCGGCGTCGTAGATTGTTCCGTTGATGCTTACTTTTTTGTTCATACCCTATCCTCTATCGCTACATGCTTATACTTATCATACCACGCAGTGCGCTATACACAAATGGCGAAATAATAATGATATAATAAGTGAAAGCTATGTATGAGCATGATTCTAAACGCAAACTGCGTCTGAGACTAACATTCACTTACGCAGTGATGATCTTGACGACGCTTGGGCTTGTCGTGGTGGCGTTGTTTATCGCGCTTGGCTATCGTTACAATCAGTTTGACGGACGATTTGAACAAGGCGGTATGATTCAGTTTAATTCGCGCCCGAGCGGCGCCGAAATCCAGCTGGATGCAGTTAAGCTATCGAACCGTACGGCGACGCGAATCACCGCAACAGCTGGCAACCACGCCGTTATGGTGTCGCGCGACGGCTATAAGCCATGGCAGAAGCAAGCTACGGTTAAGCCGGGCGCGGTGCTGTGGCTCAATTACGTACGGCTCGTGCCAACCGACCCGAAGATTGAGACTGCGGCGACATATGGCAATATCGCGAGTGTCATGGCGAGTTTCGACCGCTCGCGTTTCGCAGTAATTGAGAACGACACGCAGCCGACCGTCACTTTTTCGCGTGTGCATGATGCCAACGTTGAGCACAGCTCAGTAACAGTGTCGGCTGATAAAATCACCGTGCCAAGCGCTGCCGGTTCAAGCCGCTTCTCGCTTGCCGGCTGGGATTATGCGAATAAACGCGTGCTCGTATTGCATACATACGATGATGGTAAAACTGAATATTTGCTTGTGCCAAAAGACAGCGGCGATCCTGCGCGCAATATTTCTACCGAATTTGGTATTTCGATCGCCGAACTTCAGTACGATCCGACCGACAGTAACATCGCTTACGTTCTCACGACGAATCACGATGTTCGCCGCTTGAACTTATCAACGTCCACGTTGTCTGGTCCGCTTGTAACAAATGCAAGCTCGCTCGTCGTAGCGTACAACGGCTGGATCGGCTATGCCACGCATCCTGACGCCAGCGGCATCCGCACCGTTGGCTATGTGTCGAAAGATAAGCTTACTGCCAAAACGGTGCAGACATTTACGAATATGTCCGGTCGCAGTCTTAGCTATACGATCGCGAATTATTATAATGAGCTCTATCAGCTGGTTGTGGCGGGCGACAGCGCGACCGTATATCGCGCCGAGCTGCCAGGCAGCGATTCCACGGACGCCATCAAAAGCAAGACGATTGCGAAATTATCGCTTGCAAAAGACGTCGCATTCGCTGGTTTCTCGCCGCGCGAGCAGCGGTTCGTTTACATCCAGAACGGGCGCGACATCGTGACGTATGACTTGGAGCTGTCGTCGATTGCTACCGTAGCTCCGTCTGCGGCGCTCAATGCTAAAATCGGCTGGCTTGACGATTTCCACCTGCTGAGTGCGGCAGACGGCGCGATTGAGTTTATGGATTACGACGGCACGAATATGCAAACGCTTGCCCGCGGTGCAAGCCATGCCGCGACATTGCTTGCTGGCAATGATAAATTCTTCTACTATTTTACGCGCGACGAGGCTGCCGGAATGGTACGTTTGATGCGGCTGTCGCTGACGACGGAATAGTAGCGGCAGTGAAAAGCAATTCGACTTTACCTCTCCAAATGGGCAATGCTGCTAGCGCGCACCAACACCAAACAACCGTTCAATAAATGTCGGCGAGTTTGCAGGCATCTTCTTGGCAGAGTTGGTTTTAGCTGCTGGTTTGGTCGTCTCTGTGGATGCTGCCGCTTCGTCTGGACTCGGGCTAATCTGCTCGCCGAACACCAGCAGCCGGTTGAGCGCTGTGCCGAGCGGTACGCACGTGATAAGCGTGATATACGGCTTGTCGCTGCCGATTTGGAGCGCGCTCACATCGGTCGGTTTGACGACTTGCGTGCGTGTGATTTTGTACGTGTAGCGCTTGCTGTTGTAATTGACATAGACGACATCGCCGGCTGCCATTCGTTCAAGCCGCGCGAAGACGAATTTATGATTGCCGCTATCAAGCCAATCGTTTGCAGAGTGCCCCGACACGACGAAATTGCCGCGCTCGCCTGGGCGGGCGTTTGCGCCTTGCATGTTAAACCACACTACGCCGCGCGTCATAGCAGCATTGAGCGAGTCTTGGCTGGACGCATCGGCGTCCCAGACGATCGGTTCGTCTACGGCGATTTTTGGAATGATGAGCTTTGGGTCGGCGGATACGGGCGTCTCTGCGTTCGACGATACGATGATCGATTCTGGATCCATCGCGCTTGGCGCAACGTACGCCTCGACGTATGCAAATAAGACGCGGTTGTATTGCAAGAACAAAAATACGAGCAATACGCCGAGCGCCGCCATGATTGGCACGAAATGGCGGCTCTTGCGTACTTTTGCCGCGCGTTTTCTGATTTTTTGCCGCAGCGAACCGCGCAAGTCGTCGATTGCCTCATTCGGCGTGAGCGCCTCTGTGTTTTCGACCGCGCGGAGTTTTTCGGCGGCGGTACGGTGGACCTCTGCTTGGTCGTTGAGTGATTTTTTAGCGGCTGCTACTTGCGATATGTAGTACCGCTCGTAGTATTGTTGATAATATGATTGCCAAGCGCTATGGTACTTTTGCCACGAGTTGTCTTTGGTTTTGAGCGGCGAATCTTGGCTGAGTGTGCGGTTGTATGGATTTTCCTCGTGTGTATTGACTGCGCCTGGTCCAGGCGCAATACGCTGCTGCGGTGTTACTTGCGTTTGCGCGACGGTGCCGGTTGGACGGGCGTAGCCGTGTGTAGATTGGTTTGTTGTTTTTGATGTTACCGGCGCGGTCTTGCTTGGCACCGTGCCAGTTGCATGCGGATCATTCTGGTAGATTGTGTCAATCTGTCCGCGAACAATGTTTGCCGCCGCCTGCTTCTGTGCAGGATTGCCAGAAACACTAATATCGGCGTCCGCAGACTGCCGCGACGGCACCGATAACGAGGACCGATCATCGTTCATATATGTGTCATAGTATAGCGTATTTAAGGCGCGAACACAAAAATGCTTGTTGGTTCCTATGTGCTCTTGAATGCGCTGGGATAGGCTTTGTCTCGCCCGTTTTTAGGTAAAAATAAAAGCCTCGCTCCAAGCGAAACTCGTTCATTTTGTGGTACCGCGGGCCGGACTTGAACCGGCACGTCCATAAGGACATCAGATTTTGAGTCTAACGTGTCTACCAATTCCACCACCGCGGCGTAGAAATTGTCTATGTAAGTATAGCATATGCCGGCTTTTTTAGCGAATCTCGCTGAAAAATTTGCCAAAATTATCTAAAAATGCTAAAAATCCGCCGAATTCCGCTTATTTTTATATATTATTATTGACAATAAATAAAGATTGTGCTATTATGGACTCATAAGCCAATGTGAGGTACAGAGGCGTAAAAGGAGGAAGTAATGATAAGCCTAAAGAAAATTGTTATCGGAGCGGTCGCGAGCGTCGCGGTTGCTGCCGGTATCTGGTATGCGTTGCCGGCACATGCTGTCTGTGATGAATACATTAACGTTGTAAAGTGTGGTACGCCAACGCATCAGTCGTTGAAAGACACGTACTATGGCAGTAGCCACATGAAGACGCTTTACAACCGATACTATATTAATGACAGCATGATTAACGGTACTGGCATGAAAACAGGTACGGTTTATAAAGACGGTCGTGTTGTCGTTGATGGCAAGATAGTTGCAACAGGCGCGCGCACAATTCAGAGTAATACGCGTCATCCAGAGTCATCGTATGGCACAGATACAGTTGATGGCCATACGTATTACAAGTTTAATGTGCAAAATAGCTTCGTCTACGATCACTTTGAGGTGTTTGCATGGTTTGACAGCTATGGCAAATTCATTGCCGCAGTGATTAAGGATTGTGGAAATCCAGTGTGGGCAGTAGCAGTCTTTGAATACAAGAACATCCAGGTTTGCGACCTGACGACGAACAAGATTGTTACGATTAAGGAAAACGAGTTCAATAGCAAACGCCATTCGAAAAACATCAATGACTGTAAGCAAATCCAAGTCTGCGACCTGGCGAGCTACAAAATCGTTACGATCAAAGAGAAGGAATTTAATAGCAAGAAGCATTCAAAGAACGTGAATGATTGTAAGAAAATTCAGGTCTGCGAGCTTAGCAGCAGCACGATAGTCACGATCCGCGAAAGCGAATTCGACAGTAAAAAGCATTCAAAGAACTTGTCGGACTGCGAAAAGATGCAAGTCTGTGAACTGAAAACTGGCAACATCATCACTATCAAACAAAGCGAGTTTAGCCAGGAGAAGCACTCAAAAGATTTGTCAGACTGCGAGAATGTGAAGGTTTGCCGCATCAAAGACAAATCAATCGTGACAGTCAAGAAGAGCGATTTGAACGACGAATATACGACTGATATGTCAAAGTGCGAGACGCCGACGACTCCGCCGACAACGCCGAACGAATTGCCGCACACTGGTTTGGGCAGCATGGTCGCTCCGCTGGTTGGACTGGGCAGCTTAGCCGCCGTCGCCACCGCGTACGTCATGAGCCGCCGCCAGCTGCAATAAACAAATCTGTACCAAACGAAATACCCGGGAGATGCTCCCGGGTATTTTTGTTGGGATGATACAGGTGGTAGGTGTATTTCACTTTCCCCCTTTTTTTATATTCGGTATATTGTTTTTTAACTTGTTCTGCGGGGTGTTGCATTACGGATTAAGTACGGCGACACTTGTTGCAACAGCCTCAAGCGGTTGGCTCGGTGTCCATAGTAGATACGCGGCGGCGCGCGCTGCGGTTTCGCCCCGCCATATGCGCATCGGGTCGCGCCAATCAGTCGTCACAACTTCGCCGCCGTGCGCAATGATGAGCGTATCGCAGTGCAGTGTCGCGATCGTTAGCGGGTATGTGATGGTAAATTTATGCAGCGCTTCAACCAGCTGCATCAAGGGCATGTTGAATGTCAGAATCTTGGGATAATACAATTCGCGGAATAATTTTTGCAGCTGCGCAAAACTCAGTACGAGCACTGTGCGCGGGCGCGTGGCGATTGCCTCGGCGTCGTTGCGCACGAGGTCTACTGCGTCGCGCGTGACAACAAGCGGACCGTCGTATGTGCTAAGGAGATCGCTGTAGACAATAGTAGTTTCGCTATTGCGCCCCGCATCGCCTGCGAGTAGCAGTCCTGTGCTCCAGCTGCTGAGCGCGCGCAGTTCGTTAATAGCGCCGCGGGCTAAACTGCCGCTTGGATTGCTTGGCGCAAAGATGACATCGGTCATGGCGGGCGGAATTGAGCGTTTCAGCGCGTCTGGTAGTACGACGCGAACTTCCCCTGCTCCGGTGCTTAGCGCGGTTTGGTATGCTTCGGCAACGCCCGCGAAGCCGAGTTTATTGCCGCCAACAATTCCGAGGCGCCCGCGCTGCGCTCGCTGCTCTGGTTTTGCCCATTCAATGTCGGGAAACAGCGGCTTCGCTGGGTTTTGTTTGCGCCAATAATCGTATTCCATTCGTGCTCTTTTCGTTATTAATTCTTCCTGGCTCAAGCATGTCTTTGTGTACCTATCATACCATTACTTCCTGTTTTCGTTTAGGCAGCGTATAGTGGAATTATGACGAATGATATGAAGCAGCATGAAGCAATGATAAAACAAAGACTAGAACAAACGCTATCGTCCGGTGAGCTTGTGCAGCTCGCGGCATTCCATGCGCGGCGAATCGCGGAGTTTCAGCATGAGCGGCTGGTCCATCTGTTAGTGACGATGTTCTTCGCGTGCCTGCTGTTTGCGGCGGTTGGGCTGTTTTTCGCGGTAATCCCCGCTGGTTTGTTGCTCTCGGTGCTCATGGGTGTGCTTACGCTGATTCTATTTGTGCTAGAATTGTTTTACATCCGCCATTACTACTATCTGGAAAATGGTACGCAGCGGCTATATCGGCTGACGGTGGCGATTGAAAAGCGGCGTGCAGGCGATAGGAATGATACTGTAGCTATATGAAAAAGCCCGCCCCCGAGAGTGTCCGCGCCAGCCGCTCTGGAGCGGGGGCGAGCTTTTTCGAGAGAGCGGGCGCCCTACTTGTTCATGCGATCACGTTCAAAAATAAAAAACATGATCGCACAAACTACAAGTGCAGCGCTTATGTGCCATAGATGCTGGACTGCTGCAAAAACAGCAGCACCGAGCATCCATGTCAGCACGAAAGCTGTAATAAGCTCACGAACATGGCGGCTCATGTGCCACCTCCTTTCATAGCGTCGACCAGGTCTCTGAGAGATCTGAAGCGCGGGTGGACGGGGGATATTTGAGTTGCTCTTTGAACGTGCAGGGGCGACTAATCGCCCGTAAATACGAGCGAAAAGCTGTTATAATAATAACAGACATTAGACAGATAGTCAATAGTATAAGGATTTATGTACCTGCGTTTGTTCAGCGACGCCTGCATGACGCGCGCTGCCCGGATAGCATTTATATGCTGCATTTATGTTAGATAGTGCATGCTCGAAGCGGTCTATGCAAATTCAACACTCACCGGGCAGTGGTCGCTGCCCATTTGTTTGGCGTGAATTGCTGGGTTTTGTACGCGCGGCGCAATTGCGGCAGATGCCAGCCAGTAGTCAATCCGCCAGCCGACGTTGCGCGCCCGGGCGTTCGCCCAATGCGTCCACCAGGTGTAAGCGTTCGCTTCGTGCGGGTGGGCGGCGCGGAAAACATCAATAAACCCAGCGTCAAGATACGTTTGAAAACCAGCGCGCTCTTCGTTGGTAAAACCATGTTTGCCGGCGTTTGATTTCGGGTTTGCAAGGTCAATATCGGCGTATGCTACATTCATATCGCCGCAGTATAAGATCGGTTTAGCGGCGCCATACTGCCCCGTCTCCAATTCTTGCAGATATGCGAGACACGCGGCGTCCCAGCGTTGGCGCAGGCTCAGCCGGCTCAAATCGCCTTTGGAATTTGGCGTATAGCATGTCACAAGCCAAAAATCGTCAAATTCTGCGGCGATAATGCGCCCTTCGCCGTTCGGATCGCCGTAGCGGTCGCCTGTTAGCTGAAATCGCTGGACGATGCCGTTCGGAAAGCCGTCGCGGTAGCAGCGCGCCGGCGTTTTTGAGAAAATCGCTGTGCCTGAATAGCCTTTTTTTGCCGCCGAGTAGAAGTGCTCAGTGTACTCAGGCAGGTCAATTTCTACTTGGCTCGGCGATGCTTTCGTCTCTTGCAGGCAAACGATGTCGGGGTTGTATGTGCTAATGAACCGCGCGAACTCGCCTTTACTGATGACGGCGCGGATGCCGTTGACATTCCAAGAGAAGAGCTTCATGGACCTAGTATAGCGTATAGGTATGCTATTCATACAATTTGTTCGCCGAGTATTTTTAATCAAGCGTACGGATTTTGCGCAAATTCATGCTATCATAGAATCTAATGGCCAATCCACTTCCCAAGCTGGTAACGTTCGACGGCGATGCGCGCAGCGGCAAAGGTACGATTGTGAGTTTGGTAAAAGATTACGTGCGCGATGAATTATTTCTGCCTGTTATGCTGATTGATGCGGGGCAAGTCTTTCGCGTGCTCGTGGTAATGATGCAGGAATATGGCGTAGATTTGGACGATCCGGCAGCAATTGATGCATTTCTTGCCGATAAGCGTAACGAAGACGCCTGCGTGCGCCGCGTGAAATTCGTGTATCATCTGCCGCGCGCAGACCGCGACGCGTTGCTTTACACGCCGGAAATCAGCGCGAACAGCGTGAAAATTGGCGCCCGCCCGCGCAGCCAAGCATTCAAAGATGCGCTATTGCGTAAATGGCTGCGCGATGCGCGCGAAGAAGGCGTAGAGATTGTACTGCTAGACGGGCGCGCACTCGGCGAAGTCGGCGAAGAGCTTGCCCGCGCCGGATTGTGCGAGCATGTGCTTGATTTGTTTTTCGTGTGCGACCCGGTGGTGAGCGCTCAGCGCACGCTCGGTATGATGCCGCGTCCGTACGCTGAGTTAAACGCTGATGACCGCGCGCATGTTGACGACCAGGCGGCGCAAATCACCGCCCGCAACCGCGCCGACCGTACGCGCTTAGTGCAACCGGTCGTACCGCCCGCTGGCGCGCTCACCTACCCTGTGGGCGAGCTGCCGACGGTGCTCCCGCCGCGCGACCCTTGTCCTGCTGCTATTATTGATCGTAGCGTAGAACTGCCGCGCGAAACCATGGCGCTGCCGGTGATTCGGCTGGTGGAGGCGTACTGCTGTCCACCTGCGCTTGATTTGAATAAAGATGCGGAGTAGTTGAGCACTCTGTTTGGCTAACGTGTTCTCTTTCTGCACGCTTGTTTCTAAGCACTAATATGTTCTGACGGCGAGCTAGGATCGCTAAAAGTTTCTCTTCTTACTTGAGAGCAGCTGTTGATATAGTTTGATATACGCGCGCGCGGTTGCCTCTGGTGACAGCTCACGGAAGACTGACTTCGTGCCAATACTTAGGCGATGGCGGGTTGATTTGTTGGCTAATTGGCGCATACCGGTGGCGAGCGCCTTGCAGGACGGCTCGACGAGCAGGCTGTTGCCTGGGTGCAGTCCGACGTCAAGCCGGTCGTCGCAGTACAATACGGGCAATCCAGCGGCGAGCGCTTCGGTGATGACGATGGGCTGGTTGTCGAAGCGGTATGACGCGAGAATGAATATATCGGCATCGCGCAGATGCTGTACGATCTCTTGCTGGCTGCCGACATGCCCGGTGAACGTAATGCGCGTATCGCCCCGAGCGCGGGCGCGCAGGGCGGCAAGCTCTGCGCCGTCGCCGATAATGACGAGCTCGCTGTCTGGGATATCTGCTTGGCGGAATGCGTCAATAACGACTGCGAGGCGCTTTTCCTTGACGATGCGGCTGACGCTTATGAAGCGTAATGCATGCGAGGCTCGTTTGCGCTTCGTCTGCGCGATAATCGCTTCAAACGAGCGGCTGTAGCCGGTAGGAATGCTAGCATTTGGAATATGCATACTAGCGCCGGCAGCCTGAATGTAGCGCAGCATGTAGCGTGATGGTGTAGTGATGGCGTCAACGCTCGCCGCCATGAGTGCTTGCGATCGCCAGTCAAACAACCCGAGCGGTGACTCTTCGTGCAGTATAGTACGATTGATTGCAGCTAGGGCTTGCGTGCTACCGCGAATGCGCCGTAGCTTGTATGCGCCTAGCCGGTAGCCAATGCTGCCGAGGAGCGCGACAATCGGTGCTGTACTATGCGCGCCCGCCATGTTGGTATGAAAAGTATGTATGTGCGGAATATGCTGTATGCGTGCTATATGCGCCGCCAGCCGCACGGCGCCAGTGTCGGTTTGGCTGTGAATAACATCAAATTTATGCTCGCGTGAAATCTGTTTAGCGAGGGCATGGGTGCTGACGATAATTCGCGTGTGCTTTGGCAGTCCTGGGAAGCGATATGACGGCAGGCGAATCGTTTCAGCGTTTGCGGGTGGCACTAGCCGTACGGCAGGTGCGAGCAGCGCGACGCGGTGTCCTAAACGCACCAGCTCTTCAATTTGCATTTGCACGGAACGGCTGACGCCGCTGGAATCAGGAAACATATCCTCAAGCACGAGCGCAATATGAAGCGTTTGCATACTTGCATTATACAATATACAGTAGCTTTTTTGCCGTATGCGCTCTATAATACGATGGCATGAAACGATCAACACGACCGCCAAGCTTGAGACAGATCGCTAAAACGCTCGGCTGCGAGGAGCGCCAGCGAAACGGAATCTGCTGGTTGGAGTGTAATACAAGCGCCGACAAAGTTGCGATTGTAGTCCACGGCGTGACGGGCGGCAAAATTGACATGATGCCGCTTGCCGAGCAGTATGTACGCGCCGGTTACGCTGTGTATGCTGTTGATTTGCCGGGGCATGGCGGCTCGGAGCTGCCGGAATTGCGGTCATACGACGATTTAGCGGCGTGGTTGGCGCGCGCGGTTGATGCGATTGGGCGGACGCCGGATTTGCTGAGCAGCAATTCGTATGGTTCGTCTGTCGTGTATCGGTATATGGTTAACGGTTTGTTGCCGCAGAAAACGCGCGTCGTGCTTGCTTGCCCGACGCCTCATACGTCGCATGTCTCAAATGTATTGCAGATTGTTTCGACACACATGCCAAAAAAAGCGTTTTGGGCTGTGTACAATATCTACCTTGGGCAATTGATTCGCGGCGTGGTTGGCATGAATACGTATGATCGCGGCATGTGGTTGTGGTTTCTTGAGTCTGAAAAATATAAAAAAGCAACAACAACGCTGCAGACATCGACTATATTATCAACGCTACTTTATAACGATAACCCATTTACAGCGTCCCCTTCCCTAGAAGTTCAGCGGCGTGTTACGGTTGTAATGGGGGCAAGAGATAGGGTCGTCTCTGAGAAGGCGCGCAATGCGATGCGCCAGCTTTTACCTGAGGCAAAAATTCGTATCGTACCAAATGCTGGCCATATTCTGCATTTTGAAGCTTGGCGCGATTTGCTGCCCGAAGAACCAGACGCCCGCAATATGGTATACTAGAGGCAGTTATGAGAATTGGACTGTTTATCGACGATTACTTACCGTCGGTGCACGGCGTGGCAACGTCGACAGCAACATACAAGCAAGCGCTGGAGAATTTAGGGCACGAGGTGTTTGTTGTTGCGCCGAAAGTCGAAGATTACGACGATTACGACGACCACGTAATTCGCATGCCATCGTCGAAGAACTATGTGTTTGAAAAGCGCGAGGTGGCGTATATTTACCCGGGGCTTGCAAAGCGCCTCGACGAATACGACTTTGATATTGTACATAGCCAGACGCAGTTTTATTTAGGCGTGTTAGCGCATAGCGTTGCGAAGCGCCAGAATATTCCGCATGTCACGACAATCCATACGCTCTACACCGAGCTCATCGACGATTATCCGTTTATGGTGACGGCGGGGTTGATCGCAGCAACGGTAGCGTTTCCCGTAGTGTTGAGAACGAAGCCGATTATGCCGAAAATGTCGCGCGAGCAGATCCGCGAACTTGACCGCAGTAGAATCAAAGATATGCTGTCGCGTCAAGGTTGGCGGTTGACGGCAGCGTTTGCGAATAAGTGCGACGCATGTTTATCGCCGTCGAAACATTTAGCGAAGATTCTGGTTGATGAAGGCGGCTTGACGACGCCGTATTATATTTTTCCGAACAGTATTGATACAAAAAAATATCGCCATGCGCGTGCTATAGACTCGCCAATTGCAAAAAAGCGCGGTGAAAAATTTATCATTTGCGTGGCGCGGCTCAGCCCCGAGAAACGGCAAATGGCGCTTGTCGAGGCGATGCCGCACATTGCCGATGAAACAATCAAGCTCGTGTTCGTCGGCGGCGGCCCGTACGAACGCGAACTGCGTAAGCGGGTGGCGGAATTAGAGCTAGAAGATCGCGTGATATTTACGGGGATGTGTTCAAGCGCGCAGGTAGCGTCGCTGCTGAAACAGGCGGATGTGTTCGCGCTTGCATCGTATCATTTCGATAATCAGCCGATGACGTTTCTGGAAGCAGCCGCAGCAGGTTTGCCGATTGTGTACTGCGACGAGCGCTTGACTGAGGCGCTTACGCCGAAGAACTCAATTTTGACCGGCGGTATTGAGGGCGAAGATTTTGCGCGCGTCTTGACTGATATACTCAGCGACCGCGAGAAACTTAAGCGCTTATCGGCAGGCGCATTGCGCGTCGCGAAAGCGTTCGACTCAGAAACGATGGCGAAAAAGCTTGTTGAATTGTATCAGCGCCTGATTGACGCGCGGCGGGAACTTGAGCAATAGCTTGAATGCCATAGCATCTAAAACGTTTGAGTGTATTTTGCTGTTTGCTGCGCTTTTGTCGTGCGAATATAGCGTTTGGTTGGCGTGCGGCTTATCGGAACGTTTTAGCGCATCAGCCGTTTTGCTTCGCGGTCTTGATCGCGGCGTTTGATTGTTTCGCGTTTATCGTAGCGCTTTTTGCCCTTGCCGAGCGCGATGACGAGCTTGATAAATCGTCCCCGTGTCAATAATTTTGTCGGCACGATTGTCATGCCTTGCGTACGGCTTGCGGCGAGCTGGTCGATTTGCCGGCGGCTTGCAAGCAACTTGCGCGGGCTCGTGTCAACTGTGCGCGCTTCAGGCTTACCGCGCTCGTTATGGCGTAGGCTGAAACTAGCGTTATTCAGCCATAATTCCCCATTTTTTACTGTAACAAATGCGCCTTTTAGCTGGACGTGCCCGTCGCGGGCGGCGCGTACCTCCAGGCCGGTGAGCGCTAGCCCTGCTACAATTTCGTCGTCCAGCGTATAATCAAACCGCGCCCGGCGGTTAATGATCGCGGACGAGCCAGCGTGTTTTTTGCTGTGCGGATGCTTTTTGCTCATATTACATCATTATATCATTGCAGCATAATGATATTACACACTACATATAGTGGATAACGATGTATTTTACACATTATATATAGCGTCATAATGACATGTGCGCTATACTAGAACTCATGAATTATGAGGGTAGCCAGGTGCCGCGAGTGTCTAAATGTAGCGCTGAATTTAACGAATGCGATATGTCGCAGCTGCCGTTTCGCGTCAATGAGCTGCCGCAGATTCGCACAACGTATGATCCGGCGGCGCTACAAGAACTAGCAGTCTCGCTTGATGGCGGCGCTGAACCGCCGCACTTGCGCCAGGTTAATCCGATTCAAGTTAACGAATTTGATGATGTAGGTAAATTACAGGCATACTTAGATGAATATCGCGTATTTTATAACGGTGATGGACATACGGTTGCAATTCCGGATAGCAGTGAACTTGAGCGCCGCCCCGACGGTACGTGGCGGATTTTGATCGCTGGGCATCGCCGCTGCCGTGCTATGCGTATAGTCGCCGATAAATATGGGTATGCGCTTCGCGAGAGCGATGTGCGCATTGACGTGTATCATAATCTGCCATTTGCCGACGCGGTGAGTTTGCAGGGGCGCGAAAACGAGCATCGTGAAGTTGATCCAGCTGAAGCAGCGAATGATATTGCGCGGCATTATTATTACTTTCAGCATAAGCACGACGGACGTACACCAACGCAAAAAGAATTAGTATTGCTAACTGGCTACTCTGCCGACCGTGTGAGCAAAGCGTTGCGCTACCACTCTCTGCCCAATGAGTTGAAAGATTATTATACGAGCGGACAATTGCCGTTTAATATTGTGGCGCGGTTACGTTCGCTGTACGATGCTGAATATTCGTATCGCACGCAGAAGTATCCGCAGCAAGCTGTCGAATGCTCTGATGAATTGTCGCGCGATGCGTTGCACCAAACCGCAGGCTTTGCGAATGAGTTGGCGGCGCTTAAATCGAAAGGTTTCGGCGCTGATATGCTGCGTGAAAAGTTAAGTGCTAAGATGAAATCACTTGAAGTCGTGCAAGATGAACTATTTATGCTAGAGGAAACACCGGTTGAATACCGCACGCGTACGCGTCGCCGTCATGTTGATGTAATGGCGCAGCAACTTGGTGCGGAGATTGATACACCGCCCGAAACATGGTCGCCTGCGTTGCGGAAATTTATCGCGAAAGCTGCCGTCCGTGCAGCAGAGATTGACCAGGCGGTAATTCAGCGCGCTGAAGATGATGCCCGCGTTGCTGCAGGTAGTACGGCGCAAGTAATGTTTACATAAGAGTGCATTAAGCAAGAGACACCTTACAACTCAGGGGCTTTTATATATTATAAAATAAAGTACACCGAAAATCAATACTGAGCTATGGTATACTATTCCGTATGATTGCCGATGTTCGCATTACTGAGAAATCGTTTGGCCCTACAGTGTTGATGGCCGGAGTGAAGTTTAGCGTGGACGACGGCGAGAAAGTCGGGCTCATCGGACGCAATGGCGCAGGAAAAACGACGCTATTTGGTATATTGACAGGCGCGGATAAAGATTTCACGGGTAGCGTAATTTTTCGCCGCGGCAGCGTGGTCGTGGCGACAGCGCAGGAGCATCACGATGTCGGCGATATAACAGTGCTGGAGTATATCTTGAGTGGGCTGCCGGAGTACGCACGATTGCGGCATATTCTGCATACCTATCCCGAGACGATGGGTAATGACATGGCGAAGATCGAAGAATATACGCAGGCGCTTGATCGGTTTGGGCAAAAAGGATTCTATCAAATTGAGGAGCTTGTGACCGAAGAGTTGAGGAATTTTCAGATGGATGGTGTGGCGGAGCGCCCTCTCGTCTCGCTGAGCGGCGGGCAGAAGCGGCTGGTCGAGGTGGTGAAAATTATGCACGCGCAGGCGGATTTAGCACTGATTGACGAACCGACCAATCACATGGATTACCTAGCAAAGAAGCAGTTTATCGATTGGATGAAAGCGTCAAAGCAAGCGATGCTGGTGATTACGCATGACCGCGATGTATTAAAAGAAGTTGACCGAATTGTTGAACTGAAGGACGGCGCGGCGGTAAATTACGAGGGCAACTACGATGCATATTTGAAGCATAATGCGTTTGCAACGAGCAATGCGATGAATGAATATGAGACGGCGGCGCGGCGGATCGCAAATCTAAAAGATAAGGTACTGCAGTTTCGGCGCATGAAAGAGCGGGCGCGCGACCCCGATACGATTAAACAATTCAAGCGGCGCGAAAATCAAGCGGCGGCAGAGCTGGCGGAGTTAGAAAAAATCGAAATGCCAACCTTTTGGATTGACCGTGAGCATGTGGCGCAGTTGGACTATAAGGTTGCGGATCGTTACCAAAAATTCAAGGCGCGCAACATCCATTTGCACATAAAGGACGGCGCGATGCGCTCGCGGCGCAAGCTCATTGAGGCGCGCGATGTGGCGCTTGGATATGGCGATACGCTGCTGTTTGAGGGCGTGAATATTGATCTGCGTGAAGGCGAAGCGGTAGAGCTGCGCGGGCGCAACGGCGCGGGTAAGACGACGTTGATTCGGGCGCTGTTGGCGGGAGCAGTGTGTAGCGAGATAACTCCAAACACCGCCGCAAGTGACGCTTCAGAAAAAATCTGGGCTGGCTCTGCGGGTCCCGGATTGTTTTCTGACAGCGTCCGAGCGGCGAGTGATAACCTCGGTGCTACTGGTAGCTTTGGGCAAACTTGCATTGAATCTCTATCAAACATAGCGCCTGTACTTTATGGCGGCACACTTGCTCTTGACCCGCATGTGCGCGTGGGTGTATACGAGCAGGAAATCGCGTCGACGTATCTGAATATGCCGTTACACGATGCGATTGAGCAAATGTATATTGACCGCAAGCTGGCGATTGGCGAGACGAAAATCCGCCAGCTAATGGGTGATTATTTGTTTACTGATGCTGATGGCGCGACGCCGCTTATTCGGTTGAGCGGCGGGCAGAAGGCGCGGTTTCAGATTATTAGCATGCTGGCAAATGATCCGCAGTTGCTAATTCTAGATGAACCAACGAATCATTTGGATTTGCCGAGTATTGAAGAACTAGAGACGGCGCTTGAGCGCTACGCGGGTGCAATACTTTACGTTAGCCACGACGATTATTTTCGCCGGAAGATCGGCGGCGCGGTTGTACAGATTGGCGCAGTGTAGACTGATAGTTCCCCTGTCTTCTTAATCCTATAACTGGCGGCGATTGAGTCGCATACTGTTTTATCATGAGTAGCATAAGAAAATAGCCCCCGAAACGGCTCAAGCTGAACTTTCGGACAAAAGCCCGAGAATGCTTAACGAGAAAGCATTTAATCAGGCTTGATGCCGAATCGGCGAGCTATTTTCAGAGGCGAGTTAGTCGCTAGCAGCGAAGCGCAGCAACCCTGCTACGGTCATAATAAGAAAAACGACCAAACAAGACTGGAAGAAAGATACTGCTGGTACCCCATCCAGCCCGGACGCGTGAAGCGCGCCCAAGAGGATCATAATGATCCATGCCGGAATGGCGATAACAATTGCCATACAGGCAACAAATGCAATAATGAACAAAACAACAATGAGAGCAGTCTCCATTGCCTTATCCTCTCCAAAGAACGACCTCTCCGCGCGGGATTGCGCGAAAAGCTATTCTATATATATCATGTATGGTGTGATTGGTCAAGCGAAAGCTAAGCGAGCAGTCCTTTGCCGCGCAGCGCTGCATCAATTTTAGCGCGGTCAAAGCCGCGGACGATAACGCCGGCAATGTCGGTAACAGGGACACTGCTGGCGCCTTCGCCAACTTTGGCGAGCAGCTCGTCCATTGCTCCCTCGTCGGTTTCAATATCGCGTACGGTAAATGGTACGCCGAGGTGTTCTAGATATTGCTTTTCAGTTTTGCAAAATGCACACCAGGCGGCGCTATAAATAATGACGTGTGATTGTGCAGCTTTTGACATTATGGTCCCTTTCCTCGTTAACCATAATCATTATACGCACAACATGTAGCGTGCACAAGAGCTTATTGAGCGCTAGATGTGTCGCTTGTCAAGTACCAGCCGCCGTCGACAGGCGATTGGTAGCAAGTAAGCTTCAAATCCAAATGGTATTTTTGCAGTTCGCGAATAGCACGCAGAGCGTCGCTGCGGCTGGCGAAGCGCTTTTTCTCGGGCGCTCGGGCGGAATTATTACGGTAGCGCTGGTGCTTGGGGGTGTGATTACGGTGCGGCATGTTTGTAGTATACGAGGTTCGGGCTTTACAGACAATCTGGTTGCCTGATACAATTAACTGCGTATGAGTAAACTCTCTGGCGATAGCGACAGCCGTGCGGCGGGCGCCACATCCTCTGCGAGCGTGCCGGCGTCGGCGATTATGGCGACGATGGCAGATACGACGTGGCGCATGTTTACGCCGAGCGTTGGATTAACGCTGGCGGGCGTGTGGCTGGATGCGCAGTTCGGTACGAAACCGTGGCTGATGTTTGGCGGTATCGCGCTAGGATTTATCTGCGCGTTTGCACTCGTAAAGCGGCAAATCGCAGGCGGTACGCGGCGAAAGGCGGCGCAGCGATGACAGCGGCTGGATTCGGGCTAGGCGCAGCAATAAGCGGCGCAGGTATGATGATTTCTGATGGCGCGGCTAGTGGTGCCGTGGCAACGCTTGCGGCGGCTGGTCCGCATATCTCGGTGAAAGCCGATACAGTCGCGACGATTGGCGGATTTGCGGTAACGAATTCGCAGGTGCTCGGCGCGTTTGGGCTGATCGTGCTCGTGTGGCTGATGTTTCGGATGCGCTTGGCGGTGTTGGGACGCAAGAAGCACACGTTTGCAACGCGCTTGATGCAGTGGACGTTTGAAGGGCTGTACGGCACAGTTAAGCAGGTGATTCAAGATGAGGCGTGGGCGCGGCGAGTTGCACCGCTAACGATCACGATATTCTTTTTTGTAGTGGCACAATATTGGTTAGGCTTGTTGCCTGTCGTTGGCCCGATCACAGTCGGCGAGCACGGCACCCCCCTATTGCGTGGTGGCGTAGCGGACTTGAATATGACGTTTGGATTGGCGATTGTGACTATTGTCGCGGCGCAGGTGTATGCGTTTAAGTATATGGGTTTCCGCGGCAATATGGGGCGCTACTTTGTAAACCCGCTACGCGATCCGATTATGTCATTTGTCGGTATCTTGGAGCTGGTAGCGGAGTTCTCGCGGCTGCTGGGCCTGAGCTTCCGCTTGTTTGGCAACGTGCTAGCGGGCGAAGTGCTGTTAATTATGATTGCGTATTTGACGCAGGTGATTTCGCCGATGGCGCTTCAACCGTTTTACTTTTTTGAGCTGTTTATTGGTGGCATTCAAGCGTACATTTTCTTTATGTTGTCAACCGTATTTATTTCCCTAGGTCTCGTGCCGCATGGCGACCATGGCGAGCCGTACGCTTCAGTTGATCATTCCCCTGTTGATAGTCCGAAACTAGCGGCGGAGAATGAATCATAAATCGATAACAATAATATAAGGAGAATTATCAATTATGGAAGCATTATCATTTGCTCTCACTTATGCAATTCCGGCAGCGTTTGCGGCGATCGGATGCGGTATGGTCGGTACAGCTGCGATGAATGCGGCTGGGCGTAATCCAGAAAAGATTAACGACTTGCGCACGATGATGATTCTTGGGATTTCATTTATCGACGCCTTGGCAATTATTGGTTTCGTGGCGGCAATCGTCGGAAAGGTTATGTAAGTAGCAGGGGTCATCGTGATAGAAAGTGTGACACAATTTGCGGCGGTGCACGCGGAAAAAGCGGATATGTTTACGTCGCTCGGTCTCGACTGGAAAGCGCTTGGTTTGCAAACGGTTGCGTTTTTAGTGTTGCTTGTCTTGCTTCGCAAGTTTGTGTATCCGCCGCTCGTTGAGGCGCTGGATAAACGCGATGCTGAAGTTAGAGCGGGCGCTAAAGCAGCGCGCCAGGCGCAGAAAGCAGCTGACGAAAGCGAAGCGCGCACCGCAGCGATGCTCAAAAATGCGCAGCGCGAGTCGCGGGCGATTGTGTCGTCGGCAAAGCAAGAAGCGGCAGATATGATAGCCGATGCCGAGGCAAAAGCGTCATCACAAGCAAAGCGGATTATCGAAAATGGGCGGCGCGACGTGGCGGCAGAATTAGCGGCGGCAAAGAAAAGTTTGCGTAGCGAAATGATTGACTTAGTAGTCGAAGCGACTGCCGGCGTAACGCGCCACACCGTTGATGCGAGTAAAGATACGCAGCTGATTGAAAAAAACCTCGGGGAGCTGCAATAAATGACGCAGGTGATTTCGCGGCGGCGGCTGGCGAGCTACGCGGCTGATGTATTGACGGCGGGCGGCGATCGCGGTTTGTTGCTGCGCGAAATTGCGGCGTATTTGATCGAAACAAAAGCGACGCGTACGGCGAATTTGGTTGTCGCAGCGATTGAAGAGGAGTTGCAAGCGCGCGGCGTCGTCGTCATTGAAACAATTTCGGCGCACCAGCTAAGCAATGAGCTGCGCGCGCGTATACGTACACTCGCTGGAGGGCGCGAGACGCATTTTCGCGAGCGCATCAATCCGGATGTTATTGGCGGCGTGAAAATTACCTTGCCCGATAGCGAGTTTGACGACACGATTCAACGTAAATTAATCGCCCTCAAGGGCGCGAAGTAAAGGAGCAATATGGCTGATAACGCAGTGGCGGAATTGTCTGAGAGCCTGCGGCGGGCGATCGCGGGACTTGAGGCGAAAGAAGGATTAGAAAAAGTCGGTATCGTGACGCGCGTCGGCGACGGCGTAGTTTGGGTACATGGGCTGCGCCAGGCGGGCTATTCGGAAGTGCTGGAAGTGCAAACAGCTGACGGTATTGTCGAAGCGTTCGTGCTGAACCTGATGGAAGACGAAATTGGCGCAGTACTACTAGGCAGCGACCAGGGTGTAGCGGCTGGCGATAGAGTTAAGCTGAAGGGCGAAGTACTTAGCGTGCCGGTTGGCGAAGAATTGCTTGGACGAGTGGTCAATCCGCTTGGACAACCGCTTGATGGTGGCTCGGAGATTAAAGCAAAACATCGTTTGCCGGTAGAGCGCGAAGCTATTGGCGTGATGGGTCGAAAGAGCGTGCACGAGCCGCTGATGACTGGTATTATGTCGATTGATGCTATGTTCCCGATTGGGCGTGGACAGCGCGAGTTAATTATCGGCGACCGCCAGACGGGCAAGACTGCTATTGCGCTTGATACGATGATTAATCAAGCGCGCCAAAAAACCGGCGTTGTTAACGTGTATGTAGCGATTGGTCAGAAATTATCGAAAATTGCTCGACTGGTTGAACGCCTGAAATCTGAAGGTGTAATGGATCAAACAATTGTTGTGGCAACGAGTCCGAGCGATCCGGCTTCCCTGCTCTATTTGGCGCCATACGCCGGTACGTCAATGGGCGAATATTTCCGTGATAGCGGTAAGCATGCGCTAATGATTTACGATGACTTAACGAAGCACGCCGTGGCATACCGCCAGATGTCGCTACTGCTACGTCGTCCGCCGGGTCGCGAAGCATTTCCGGGTGATGTATTTTACCTGCACTCGCGCTTGTTGGAGCGTTCGGCAAAATTATCAGATGAATTAGGCGCCGGGTCGTTAACCGCTCTTCCAATTATCGAAACGCAGGCAGGTGATATCTCTGCTTATATTCCGACCAATGTAATCTCTATTACAGACGGCCAGATTTTTATGGAGACGGATCTGTTTTATCAAGGCATTCGCCCGGCAATTTCTGCAGGCTTGAGCGTGTCGCGTGTCGGTGGTGCTGCACAAACAAAGGCGGTAAAGTCGGTCAGCGGCAACCTGAAGCTTGGTCTCAGCCAGTTTCGTGAGCTTGCGAGCTTTGCGCAGTTTGGCTCGGATCTGGATGATGCAACAAAATCGCAAATTGAGCGCGGCCAGCGTTTGACGGAGCTGCTCAAACAGCCGCAGTATCAGCCAATGAGCGTTTGGGAGCAAGTTGCATCAATCGCGGCAGTGAGCGAAGGGTTATTCGATGATGTGCCGGCAGCAAAGATTAAAGAGGCGCAGCAAGCACTATTGGAGCGCTTGTGGGCTGAGCACAAAGATGATATGCGCGCGCTTACAAAAGGCGATAAAAAATTCGGCGAAGACGAAAAAATTGCAAAAATCGTGAGAAATACTGCTAAAGCGATCGCGAAAGGATACGAGGAATAAATGGCGTCAACTCAGCAACTAAAATCGCGCATTCGCTCGGTGAAAAGCACGAAGCAGATCACTAAGGCGATGCAGATGGTAGCGGCTAGCAAAATGCGCCGAGCGCAAGAGGCGACAAAGAGTTCGCAGGCGTATACGATGGCGGCGCGCGAACTGCTTACGTATCTAGCGGCGCAAGGTGCGACGAATGGGCATAAATGGTTCACGGTGCGTCCAGTGAAGTCCCGCTTGCTTATCGTCATTGCGAGCGATAAGGGCTTGGCGGGCGCGTATAACGCGAATATTTTGAAAGCTTACGTACGTGAATTAAAAACTGACGATGCGGCAAATATTGCAAACAAAACGATTGCAGTAGGGCGTAAAATTGCTCAGGCGGCAACGCGCATCAAAGACACGGAAATAGTCGGTACCTATGAGGATCTGCCGGATCATTTTTCGGGTGCTGAGTTTCACGCGATTCTGAACACTGCGAAAGATATGTTTGAAGCGAATCAGGTTGATGCTGTGGATGTCATTTTTACGCGGTTTGTTAGTAGTCTAACGCAGCGAGCAGACGTAGTTCGCCTGTTCCCTGCTGGCTTCACACCAACTGATGATGTGCAGCCTGATATTGCCGAAGCAAGATTTGAACCGAGCCCGAAGCAGATTATCGACGATATTGCCTATCGGTTAATTAGTGCGCGCCTGTTCCAGGCACTGATGGATTCGCGCGCCAGCGAGCATAGTATGCGCATGCTTGCTATGAAAAATGCTACCGACAACGCGGCTGATCTCGTTGATGCACTGACGCTTGAAATGAACAAGGCGCGCCAAGCGGCGATTACGCAAGAGTTGACGGAGATTAGCGCTGGCGTGGAGGCAATGCGATGACGAAAATAGCACAACTGGTAAATCGATATAATCCGGATTTGGTTGATGTTACGATCTGCGGGTCAATGGCGCATCAAGAGAAATTTGCGGCAGTCGCTCAAACGCTTGAAGCAGCTGGGCTGCGTGTTCGTGTTCCCGCTATTGAGGAAAATGTCGACTGGTTATCGTTCACTGAGGATCAGGCGCTTGCAAAGAAAAAAGATTATATGGACCGGCATTTTGCGAATATTGCGCGCTCTCGTGCGGTACTGGTGTGTAATTATGAGAAAAATAACGAACCTGGTTATATCGGCGCAAATACGCTGATGGAGATGGCGGTGGCGTATGTAAGCGGCGTGCCAATATATTTGCTCGAGAAGCCTGATGGCGGCATAAATTCGAAAGCGCTTGAAGTTGCGGCGCTTGGCGGAATCGTGCTGCCCGATGGCGATGTCACAGGATTGATTGACGTATTGAAACAAGGAGAAGATCATGAGTAAAAAAGTAGGAAAAATTATCCAAATCATGGGCGTGGTGGTTGATGTCGAGTTTAGCGATACGGAGTTGCCGGCAATTTACGACGCACTAACGGTTACCCGTGGCGAGCAAATAGTCACGCTAGAGGTGGCGCAGCATCTAGACAGACATACGGTGCGAACCATTAGCCTGCAAAGCACTGATGGCTTGCGGCGTGGGCAGGACGTAACAGCAACGGGTGCGCCGATTAGCGTACCAGTTGGTGAAGCGACTCAGGGGCGAATGTTCAATGTGGTTGGTGAACCGATTGACGGTGAAAAAATCGCAAAGGATGTACGTCGCGCGCCGATTCACCGCCAACCGCCTGAGCTGACTGAACAGTCAAACAAGACGGAGATTTTAGAAACAGGTATCAAGGTGATTGATCTTATTGCGCCGCTTACCAAGGGCGGTAAGGCTGGTTTGTTCGCGGGTGCAGGTGTCGGCAAGACGGTGCTGATTCAGGAGCTGATTAATAATATTGCAAAGTTCCATGACGGCAACTCAGTATTTGCCGGTGTCGGCGAGCGTACACGCGAGGGTAACGATCTCTACTACGAGATGAAAGACGCCGGCGTGCTCGACAAAACATCGCTTGTCTTTGGACAGATGAATGAACCGCCAGGAGCACGCTTGCGCGTGGCGTTGAGCGGACTGGCGATTGCTGAAGCGTTTCGTGATGAAGGTAAGGACGTGCTATTGTTTGTTGACAATATTTTTCGCTTTACGCAGGCGGGAGCCGAAGTGTCTGCCCTGCTTGGTCGTCTGCCGAGTGCTGTGGGTTATCAGCCGAACTTGCAGCAAGAAATGGGCGCGTTGCAAGAGCGTATTACTAGCACGAAAAAAGGCTCAATTACTTCAGTGCAGGCAGTGTACGTGCCGGCCGATGACTTAACCGACCCGGCGCCAGCGACGACATTCGCCCACCTGGATGCGACGATTGTGATGAACCGCGCATTGACGGAAATTGGTATTTACCCGGCAGTAGACGTGCTTGATTCTAGTTCAAATTCGCTTGACCCGGAGATTGTTGGCGACGAGCACTATGCTGTGGCGCGCGAAGTGCAGCGCGTGTTGCAGCAGTACAAAGAGCTGCAGGATATCATTGCTATTCTCGGTATGGAAGAGCTGTCGGACGACCAAAAACAGACTGTGGCGCGTGCCCGTCGTTTGCAGCGCTTCTTAGCACAGCCATTCCATGTCGCCGAGCAGTTTACCGGCAATCCGGGTAGCTATTTCAAACTTGAAGATACAATTCGCGACGCTAAAGACATCTTGTCTGGTAAATATGATGATAAACCAGAGAACTGGTTCTACATGTCGCCTGTACCACTAAGCGAGAAAAAGGACTAGCCAAATGCAGTTTCAGTTGGTGACATTGGCTGGCGTCAAACTTGACGAAGCAGTCTATGAAGTAATTCTGCCGACTACCGAGGGTGTGATTTCGGTTTTTCCAAGCCACGAGGCGCTCGTGACGGTGGCAATACCCGGTGTGGTAACAGTGCGCCGCCACAAAGAGGATCGCGATGATGAGTTGGAATATTTTGCGATTTCGGGCGGCGTGGTTGAGATTAACCAAGAGCGCGTGCGTATTCTGGTCGACGAAGCAGAACACGGCGATGATATTATTGAGGCGGAAAGCCAAGCGGCGCTAGAGCGTGCACTGAAGCTGCAGGAAGAATCAAGCGACCAGGTTGAGCTAGAAAAAGCCCATCAGCTGGTTGATCGCCATGCGGTACGGTTGAAGGTTGCTGAACTGCATCGACGCCGACGCCGGCGTTAGTAGCCAAGGATTTTTTCGCTTTCTCGTAAGCCTCTTTTAGTAATGCGCGCATCCCTTCGGGCGTTATAATAGCTTTGATGACGACTCGCAAGAACCAATCGTAATTCTTATAAAAAGAAATGTGTTAGATGATTGATCAAATATCCGTGTAAAAGAACACAATAACGTATGGGCGGGTTAAACAGACCTCGGGTTTCGTGTTCGTGTTGCTACTTTTTGCGCGCAGTAGCTAATAACGTGATCGAGATAATTGCGATGATGATTGTTGGTATCGTAGACTGTACGACTTGTGCTCCTGTATTTGGTGGCTTGATTGTAGGTTTTCTTGTGTTGGTTCCTGTCGGTACTCCTGAAGGATTGGGGGTGGCACTAGAAGTAATTACCGCATCGGCTTGTATAGCATTGTGGTCTGAGGCATAGGAGTTGCCATATTTTGTTGAAACAATACGATAGGTGTTGATAGTTATATTTTTGCCGTTTGACGCAAAGATATGGTCAATCCGATTTTCGCCATAGCTGAGTTCTCTTGACAGTGAAAATCCGTTATAACTTGACCGTGTATTATTATCAAACGCCTTGTTCTCGGCTAGAGTATATGCATCGGAAAAGCCAGACGATAAAATGCCGCTAGTAAGCGTTGGCGAACCATCTTTTGCGTTGTAGTCCCCTGTCAAGAATACTGGTAGATTAGATCCCGAGGCTATACGGCTAACACTATTCATGAGACTCCTAGCTTGCTGGAGCGAATAAGCTGCACGTTCTGCGGGTGTTGCGGTACCAATATTACCGTCTGAACCAACAAACTCATCCTCATAGGATAGGTGTGAATTAAAGAGATAAAATTGTTGATGGGAGGTCTTGTCTTCAAGTTTCAGCCACGTAGCGATAAGTGGGCGCGGTAGTCCGTAATCTTTTTTGAACAAGTTTGTCGGTTCGGAAGATATGGAAAAGCAACCATTTCCTAGCATAGAATATTTAGCTGTTTTGAAAACAATCGGGTTGTTGTACGGCTTATATGTCGTTGTTGGGTCGGTCGACCAGCTGGCGCTACAGCCGTCGTATTCAGAGTTGGCTAAGGTGTATCCGGCACTCTCTAGGTTGTTTTTTACAAATTCTAATTGACTAAGCGTGAACGTGTTGTCGTTGCGGCGAAATGCCCCGCTCACCTCCTGAAGTCCAGCTACATCCCAGTTATTATCAACAATGGTTTTAATGATGAGATTCTTTCGGAAATCTGGCGCATCCCACGACGTAGGAGTTCTGTCGTTGTTGGGCCGGTATGTAAGCATGTTAAACGACGCCAACCTGATTGGTGTAGAGGTGGACTCTGCTCGAGTGATCGGCGAGGCAGTAAAAACGAGGCCTATAGTAAGTGCTATACCTATAAATACTTTTTGCATTTTTATTTTCCCTTTTACTCTAATCTATACTTACATGATACAGGTTATGGTTATTGTTGTCAATGATCTAAATTAGGTAATTCACAGATAAAACGATTGTGGCTAAAATCGGCTACATAGAAATCATATCGCGTAGCGGGTGTTTTTTATGAAATTACGCGCCTCATCGGTTGACGTTGCGTGCATCAGCTGGTCGCGCAGTTCTTTTGCGCCGTCGAAGCCTTTAACGTAGATTTTGAAGAAGCGTTTAAGTGTTTCGAACGGTCGTCCAGTTTGCGGCTGGTAGCGATCAAAGAGGTCAAGGTGGTAGTTGAGAAGGTCAAATAATTCTGTGTATCGAGCTGTTACGCTATCGTCATCTATTGAAATAACTTTGTTCTGCTCCAGATTGTTCTGAGAGTGTAGATATCCGGTGTCGCCTGCGGCGAAACAAAACGGGTTCGCAAACACGCCCCGTCCGATCATAATACCGTTGACGCCAGGGTGCGCGCCCGCGAGCGCTAATCCATGCCCCCGATCGCGTATGTCTCCGTTAATCATTAGCAGCGTATGCGGCGCTACCGCGTCGCGCAGCGCGACAATATCGCCAATCAGTTCATAATGCGCCGGCGCTTTGCTCATTTCTTTTTTTGTCCGCAGGTGAATAGTTAGGTTGACGATGTCTTGCTCTAGTAGTGTTCGTAGCCACTCGCGCCATTCCTCAACATACGTATAGCCGAGCCGCGTTTTGACGCTGACGGGTAATCCGGTGGTTTTGGCAGCGTGAATAGCGTCAATCGCGACGTCTGGACGGCGAATCAGCGCTGCTCCGCCGGATTTGATGGCGCTCTTCGCTGGGCAGCCCATGTTAATGTCAATACCGTCAAAGCCAAGCCGCGCGCAATGTGCCGCGAATTGCTCCATATCGCCTGGCTCGCCGCCCCAAATTTGCGCTACTAGCGGGTGCTCGTCGTCGGTTTTGAGCAGTCGTCCGGCAATCGCTTTATCGCCGGCGTGCACCCAGCCTGTTGCATTGGCAAATTCGGTGAAAAATATGTCTGGCGCGCCCGCTCGCTGCACGACATGGCGGAACACAACGTCCGTCACTGCTTCCATCGGTGCGAGCGCAAAAAATGGCTGCGGCAGGTTATTCCAAAATGATTTCATCTTTGCCATTGTACCACGGAAATAAATAAGCCCCTACCTCGTTCTTGAGGTAGGGGGAGGCTCGACGGCAATGGTGCCGGAGCTATAGAGAGGGGGCGGAGTGGAGAGGTAGGAGGAGAACAGCCCTTCTCCACTCCGGGCGGGAGCATATGCTCGGGAGTGCGGTGCTATTTGCCGCGCTCCAGCTAACCGCCGCCGTTCGTCGCACCCGAAAAGACGAACGACCCCAGTGGGCGCGGCGGGAATTGAACCCGCCACAGCTTGCGTGCAGGGATGTGCCTCCATGCACGCTGGTTGCCATACGCGCCCGGCGATTTCTTTTGCCGCTCCGCGCATTAACTGCGCAGACAGCCGGGAAGAAATCGTAAACCCGACCCGTTTTACGTCCGGGTAAGAATTGTCGGCGAACCCCGTACGAAACGCTCCCGTACCAGAGCGTTTCGGGTGTGCTCATCGGGAGCACTGCCAGGACCCGCTCGGTTGGAACATTTGTATCGTACCATGCTCTGCAGGGTTGGTCAAGTTTATTGCTATAATTTGGGTTGATTAGGATATTTTTAATGATTGCTGCGCGCTGGGCCGGGGCGTGTCTTAGGCTCGTTTCGTGCGGGTGGATCAGCGTAATTCGTGCAGGCAGCTAGTTCTGTGCACCTACTTCGTTTCCTGCGATCAAATCTTTCTCAAATTGCAGCATACCCTTATAATCCGCGGAGTAATCGCTCGCGTCTGGCAGCTCAAGCGTGATGATACAGCGCCAGACTGCGGCGATGAGCGTAGTGAACTGCGCGAGCTCCTCAGCACTGAACGTTTGGTCGAGGCTGTGAATATTGCCATGCGAATCCGGCTCAACGAACTGCAGGATCGCGCCGTCAAACTCGTAACCGGCGTAATCGCGCGAGTGCTGGCAGAGCAATTGGTAAAACATAAGCTGTTGGCGGTATTTGTGCAGCTTGATTTTTTCGTAATCGCCCCGCCCTGTCCAGCTTGTGCTTGGCTTGCCAGTTTTGTAGTCCGTTACGAAGATATGGTTGCCGTTGATGTCGACGAGGTCAAGCGAGCCGGTCAAGCGGGCGCCGCTCAGCGTGACCCCTTGCGATGCGAAGCTAAGCTCAGCTTTTTGCGCAGGCGTGAAGCTGTCGTATTCGGCGTGCAAGAATTTGCTAAGCGCATCGGTGCCGCGCTTAGCGTAGTGGTTGAATTCGTCTACGCTGAGGCGCTGGTCGTGTAATTCGCGGACAAAGTCACCAATGACGTCTTCGGCGGGGCGGCGTTCGCCGGTGGCGCTCAAGTGAGTGTGGGCGCGCTGCAATGCAGCGTGAATAGCGGTACCGAAGCTGGCGCCCGCGCTTTTCGCTTGTGGAAAGCGCAGCAAATTATTCATCAGGAATCCTTGCGGTCCGCCGTGCGAGATATCAATGAAATTATTGAGATGCGTGGCGGAAAGCTTGTACTGTTCCAACATTGGCGCGAGTAATGCTTTCATGCTAGCGGTTGGCTTACGGATAATGCGGTCATGCCACGCGGTTTGCGCTTGCGCGGTTAACTGCGCGACTGTTTCTGGCGTGCGGTGTACGATTGGCTGCAAATTCACGCCAGTCAGGAAACCGGCGACGAGCGTATCTTTGCCGTTTAGATCGGCGCGCGAGTACGTTAAAAACAGTTGGCGTTTCGCGCGCGTCATAGCGACGAAATAGAGGCGCAGGCGCTCATCGTAGGTGTCGGCGTTCGGCGCAATGGTGATATTTTCCGGGTAGCTGATGTTGCGGTTGCGCCCGCGGACGCGCTCGCCCCATTGCGCGTCGATGGAATTAATGACGTAAACAGTGTCGAACTCAAGCCCTTTAGACTTGTGGGCGGTCATCAGGTTGATAGCGTCGTCAATTGTATCGCTGCGGCGGCGGACGCTAGTGATCGGCGTATCAAGCTGGCGGTAGTCGTCAATGAAGTCGACGAAATCGGCGATGGTGAGATGGTCGCCGCGATAGTCGCGCAGTTTGCTGCGGATTGTGCGCAGGGCTTCAAGCGCTTCAAGGTACGCTTCGGGATTTTTTGCGAGTATGTCTGCGCTGAAGTAATGTTCATAGAGCGGCGATGTAAATTGCCGCTTTTTGCCGTTTGGTACGCCGATGAGCTCGTCGATAAACTCTTCGACCGATTCGTGCGCGGCTGCCCTTGCCCGCTCCAGCAACCATGCTGCAAATGGCGCAAGCGCGGGCGTTGCAAGCATGGTGTTAATCCACGACGTGCGGTTGCGGTAGGCGTTGACGCTTAGTTTCCAGATCGTTTCAGGCGAGAAATCGTACATTGGGTGCGACACGAGCTTGGGCAGTAGGCTGTCGGCTTCGTTGTGCTGCCCGCTGGCGATGGCGGCGGCGGTGCGCGCGAGCAGTTCAATTGCTGCGATGCGTTCGTCATCTAGCACGTTATCGCGCCGTTCGTAATTGACCGCAATGCCGCGCTCGTGCAAATACGGCAGCAGTTCGACTAAATCGCGGTGGCGCCGGCTAATTACGGCGATGCCGCTTGGTCGAGCGCCATGCGCGATCTGTTCGGCGATATGCTCTGCGATCCAGGCGCGTTCGTCTGCGGGCGTAGTATGTTCGTGCAATTCAACCATCTTGCTTTCTGCTACATGCGATGTCAATTGTTTATTAATCTCCATCGTTGTTTCTAAGCGTCCGCTTGCCTGCGTAATGACAGCGCGCGCGTTGTCAAGGATCTTTTGCGCTGAGCGGTAGTTTTCGGTGAGCACGACATGGCGGTAATTTGGATAGCGCTCGCGGAACCGGTGGATATTGCCGACGTCTGCGCCTTGAAAACTGTAAATTGCCTGGTCGTCGTCGCCAACCGCCATAATATTTGGCGCGTCGCCTGTTGGGTTATCGGTGAGATTAAACAGAATACGCAATTGTGCTAGATTCGTGTCCTGAAATTCATCGACGAGGATATAATGATAGCGTTCTTGTAGATTGAATTTAAGTTCGGGCGATTGCTCAATTGCTTGCACAACATTTAGAATCATGTCGTCGTAATCGTATAACGCTGCTTTTTGCATCAGCTCGCGGTAGCGGTTATATACCGGCGCCATAGCGCGCAATTTAGCGTGGCGTTTGCGATCCTTAAACACAAATGCGCCGGTTGAGTCTTTCTCCATCCAGGCGTTGCGCCAGGCAGTGATTGGCGTGGTTTTGCCGGATTCAACCGCAGCGTCGAAGGCATGCGCCAGGCTAAGCGCCAGATTGTTTGCAAGCGGCGTAATTGCGGGCGGTAATTTCGGCAGCGGCAGCTCGGCGACTGTTTTTGCGATGGGCGCGATGAGTGTGATTGTCGTTTTGCTGATTCTGTTTGCAAAAATTGACGCTACATTCGCTTCGACTGCGTTAAGTGTCTCGTCGTTATTATCAATAATTTGCAGCAGCTCCCCGCTCGTTAGGCCTGCCTGCTTCAGCTCGCTGATCACTTGCATCGCATCGCGCAAATGCGTGTATTCGCCATTCATTTTGCTTGCGAGCGGATTGTCGTGGTGCAGCTCGTCGAAAATTTGCATCATAAATGCGTGCATCGTTAAATCGTCAGCCGGTTTGAATGCTGCGCCATGGTAAAAATATTCGCTGTTGTGATTGATCGTTTCCGTGCCAAAACTGTGGAATGTTTGAATCGCTACTTTGTAGGCATCAGGCCCGATAATACTTGCGAGGCGCGCCCGCATCGCTGTCGCGCCGCTGTCGGTAAACGTGAGGCATAAAATGTTTTCGGGCAGCGTGTCGGTTTTATGTAAAATGTTTGCGACGCGCATACTCAGCAGCTCGGTCTTGCCGGTGCCTGGCCCCGCCACTACGAGCAGCGGTCCGTCGATCGTATCAACCGCCTTGCGCTGGGCGGCGTTAAGTTTATTGTAGCGCGTGTGAAAAGTCGTCATTGCATTTATTGTACCGCATATCAAGTGCCGCAGGCTACTTGCTGATGAGAGTTTTGCGGCGTCTCGTACTTCTCGCTCTTGAAGCGCGTAAACGCTCTGAGTTTACGCCTCGGCGATTATGCTATAATTATCCTATGGAATCCGACCAGTTGGTTGATAGTTTGGCGCTGGAGCGGGCGGCAAACGAGTTGTTTGGCATGCCGATTGAAGTCGACGCGATAGTCGCGCAGCGCCTTGATTGCGGGCAGAACGCGCAGGCGACGTTTTTTCTGTCGAAAAAACGCCAATTGTATTGCTATATTGAAGGTCCGGCGCATTTAACGCTCGGCGATATCAAAAAAATGGCGACGCGCATGGGCGTACGCGTGGAAATGTTTGTGCCGCCGCGAGGCCGCCCGATGTACTTTGACGATGTTGCGCGGCGCAAATTCGTCGCTATCTATCCGGGCCGCCGCGATATTCAGCCGGATGACTTGCGGTATTACCGTACGCTTGCGCCGTATTGCCCGGCGCTTCTCATCATCAACGAGGTGAAAGACGATATGATTTATTGCGCCGATCATGACGCGCGTACTGGTTGGCGTCCGGCGGTGAAGCTAGCATACCGGAGGATTCTGACTAGCTGATGCGCGATTACGCGGAAATCATAAAGCGGAATGTGCTTTCGCCCGTCGTACTGGCGGTTTTTGTGTTGGCGGGCGCGTTGCTCTACGTGCGCGAGTATCGCGATGCATGGTTTATGTCGGTGGTGATTTCTATCAATACGGTGATCGGTGTCGTGCAGGAAATCCGCGCCAAACGCGTACTGAAAAAGCTGGAATTAATGAATGCGCCGGTTGCGCGCGTGGAGCGTAAAGGCAAAATTATTGAGATTTCGTACGATAAATTGCGGCTTGGCGACACGCTGCACATTCGCGCGGGTGATGAACTGCCGGCAGACGGCGACATTGTACGGTCTCACGGGCTGGAATTGGATGAGAGCATGCTGACCGGTGAATCGGCGGCCGTTGAGAAATCGGCGCACGACCGCGTATACGCTGCAACTGTCGTAACGGCGGGCGACGGCGTCGTTACCGTGCAGGCGCTTGGGGCGGATACGCGCGCTGGTGCGATTAGCGCGGTGCTGAAGCGCTACACGCCGGCGCTTACGCCGCTGCAGCGCGCGATCCAGGCGGCGATTACTTTTTTGACATACGGTGCAATTGTGCTATCGCTGCTAATTTTCGTGAGCTATTATTTTTCTGGATTTGATTCAATACAGATTTTGAAAACAATTACCGTTGCGTCGGTGACAGTGATCCCTGAAGGGTTATTGCTTGCGAGTTCCCTGCTATTAGCGTTTGGGTCGCTGCATTTGGCGCAGGCGAAGGTGCTGCCGCAAAAGCTATCGGCAATTGAGGCGATGGCGCTCCTTGGCGTGCTCTGTGTCGATAAAACTGGTACGCTAACGAGCGATGAAGTAACGCTTGAGTCGTGCGAATCGTTTGATGCGCATACTGATACTGCTCGCCTAGCGGCGCTCGTGGCGCGCGAAACGGGCGGCGGCAATATTACGGCGGCAGCAATTTTGGCGGCGGCTAATCCGCCGGCTGATGCGAATATTACCGGCGTTCTCGCTTTTTCGTCGGCGCGAAAACTGGCGGGCGTCCGCGCGGTCATGAGCGGCAAGACGCGTACGCTCGTTATGGGGGCGCCGGAATTTGTGGCGAAACTTGCGCCATTAAGTAGTAAACAGTCTGAGCAAATTGACTCGTGGGTGTCTCGCGGCATGCGCGTGCTGCTGCTTGCCGGATTCTCCGACGCAAAAACGCCGCTTAAAAACCTTGCGCGCGGTTCGGGCAAACCGCTTGGAATCGTTATACTGCGCAATAGCTTACGCGATGGCGTACAGGATACGGTGCGTTTTTTGCAAGGGCATGGCGTGTCGATCCGTGTGATCAGCGGTGATAATCCGCGCACAGTGCAGTATATTGCGCGGGCAGCGGGCATTCATAACCCCGAAAAGTCAATTACGGGCGCCGAGCTGGCAAAATTAAGCGACGAAGCCTTTATGCGTGCTGCCGACGAGCACACGATCTTTGCGCGTGTCTTACCGGAGCAGAAAGAGCGCCTGATCGCCCATTTCCGTAATCAAGGAAAATTCACCGGTATGGTTGGCGATGGCGTAAATGATGCGCTTGCGCTTAAGCAAGCCGATCTTGGCGTCGCTATGCGTGCTGGTGCGCCTGCTAGCCGCCGCGTTGCCGACTTGATTCTACTGAACAACTCGTTTACGTCGTTGCCAGCTGGCATGCAGCTCGGCAATCGGATCATTCAGGCGATTGAAATTATCGCGATTCTCTTCTTCCATAAGATTATCTACGGCGTCGTGCTGCTATTTTCGACGATTATGCTTGGCGTTGTCTATCCATATGCGCCGCGCCACGTGACGTTTTTGAATATCTTTCTCGTGACGATGCCGACAATTATGTGGACGCTGTTTCCGCCTTCGCCCGAGCACCGTGTGGATCCGCGTGGTTTTTGGCGCGATACGCTGCGGGCGGTTGCGCCGATCGCGATCCTCACAGGCTTGACGATTGCAGCTGTATATTGGATTATGTTGAAAACGCCTGGCGTCCAGCCGCCGCAGGCCGCCACGATGACGGTGCTCATCGCGACGTTTTTTGGCGTGTATCTCGTGTTTTTGGCGGGAATTATGCTCGGTGTTACGCTTGATAATCGCGCAAAGTTGGCGCGAGCGCTGTACCTGGCGGCAGTTGCGGTGGTGGCAATTGCCGGTTTCGCAATTGTTCCGCTGCGCCGCTTTTTTGACTTCACTGCGCCAAATGCGGCGTTACTGTGGCCTGGCGCGGCGATTGTAGCGGCTGTAGCGGTTGTGCAGTATATCATCGCTGGGCGCGCCGGCTTGAGGATTGAGCGCGGTATGGACGGGGTATCGCGCACGTCAGATACTACATCCAATCCAGATCTCAAAAAGAAATAACCCCACACGAGTAACCCGTGCGGGGACGCCTGGACTTCAGACGGTTTTACTGGTTAATTTATTTTGCACCCACCAGCTGGGCGCAGACACCTTACTAACTCTCCTCTTCCTTCTTCCTCCTCCTCTCACTCTCCTCTTCGATGGCCAGTCCCACAAATGGTGGGACAACCATCATTAGGGTAAAGTCTACGAGTATGGACATTATTGCATAAGCCTGGGGGTGTCCCCCCACGCTTATCATTTGATACTGAACGCCGGCAGCGCCGGCGATACAGAACATGGCGGTGAGGATTGTTATCGTCCTACTTCCTGCCGTAAGCTGCCACGCCGCATACGGCAGCGCAACAGGGACCATGAAGGAAAGGATGAACAATCCAAAGAGAAAAGCCATTTGAGCTCTCCCTTTCTGTATTCTATGAGGTGCCAGCCTTTGGCGCCTCAAGTCTTCAAGTATCCGACTTGAAGACGAAGTGCCTAATGATAGCTAGTGCTATCAAAAAGGCTAATATATATATCATATAAAGACAACAAAGTCAATACTTTTTATAAAAATTATGTCATAATATCAAAAAATCAGCTTCCGGAAGCCGATTTCCCTAGCCTCGCGGCGAAATGTGCGCTACAGTGGGCAGTGAAATGACGAAAATAGAGAAAGCAATAGTGCGCGGAGCAGGACTTCACCCGGCGCAGACCAAGATTTTGCGGGAGCTGCTATTTATGCCGGCGGCACGCTTCGCCGAGCTGCAAAAAGCCAGCGGGCTAGAAAGTGATCATGCAAAATTTCATATCAAACGGCTGGTCGAGCTGGGCTATGTCGACAAAATCGGCAGTGCGTACCAGCTCAGTGTTGCGGGTAAAGAATACGCTAACAAACTCGACACCGATGCCGGCGTGATTGAACGGCAGCCGAAAGTCGCTGTGCTGCTCGTCGTTGAGCGGTATAATTCCAAAACGCATATGACGGAATATTTGCTGCAGAAACGATTGAAACATCCCTACTTCGGCTTTTGGGGCGCGCCAACTGGCAAGGTACGTTGGGGTGAAACGCTACTAGATGCTGCTACGCGCGAACTAAAAGAAGAAACCGGACTAACCGGTGTATTTGAATATCGCGGTATGTACCATGAGCGCGTGCGCCGCCAAGCGGCGGGCGAAATCATTGAGGACAAATTGTTCCAACTGATGTTTTGCGATCGGTTTAGCGGCGAACTGCAAGTGGAATTTGACGGCGGGCGTAATACATGGCGTACGCTTGAAGATATGGCGTTAGAGTCGAAAAAGTATAAAGGCTTTGAAGCCGAAATAGCGGCGTGTTTAGGCGGCGTACCGCTTACCGAGCGGATGTATGATTACGGCGACGAATTTTGATACCGTAAAAAAGCTTGCCAACAGATAAATTAGTGAACCAACTCTGTTTGCGTGGGGGTTGGTACGCTTTTCGGCGGCGGACAGAAGCTACCCACCTACCCACCCCCGTCATCATTCACTACCACTCAGACTAAGAACGAGGAAGAACTGCTGTAATTTATATATTACAGCACCATCGCGCGGGATGATGCACCACGATGGGCACGGGTCTCGTAGTCCTTCCTCCTGTCCCTGGTGGCTTCATGGCTGTACGGGACGTTTGCCTGCGGACATAGCCGAACCTCCTTGGCTAACGGCGTGAGCCGCCTGTCCGTACGGCCGCTCGGTGGACGATGAGGCGGCCTACAGGACAGACAACGCTAGGAGGAGCGGAGGAGTCCAGGGGCGGATGAGAGGAACGCTGAGGGCAGAAGAGGGCTGGCGCTTAATTGACTATGACAGTAATACCGTGCGTGCTGATACGGTATGGTTGTCTCATCAAAAGCGAAACGTTGTTTTACCGTATTGTATTCATAAATATTTTCGATACTGCAATCATTATGAACCACCTTCACAAAAGCACCTAAGGCATTTCGAAAGAGTGCGAATATATGAAGCGCAGTCGGAGATAAAAGTAGTGATGCCGTGACTTTCTATCAAATGCCAAGCCCACAACATCACTCATCCGATAACAAGCATCAAGATTATACACAGTAAACGACTTAAAAATAATTTCCAAAAATAACCCAGAGGACAAGAAGAGGCAATTTTTGAGATTATGTGGGAGTTTAATAACATTGATGAGAAAAAGAACACCGATGCGAGTTGGCTAATAACAACGACATTATACAATAACTTAAGCCACTGATGTGATGGCGTTTTATCTAAAAACCCAAATAGTACTCCACCGCTCAGAAGTACACTAACTGAAGAAATCAGAACTATTCTAGGCACGGTGAGCGAATAGGTCACGTGCTCATGCTCATCGTGTAACGACATATACACTATAGATAATGCGGGGAGTACTGAGGCGGTAGTCACAATGGGCTCTAGTGAATCATTTTTCCCGTCGTACCCATAGAATGCTGCGAACATAGCAACAGAAATAAACAGAGATATTATCGATACAACAAGAGCTGGTATAGAAAAATATGCAGCCTTGGGGACAACTGATATATTGATAAAGTACTCAACCTTGCCTTTTAATATATTTTTTAAATACCCAGGTAGACCTATGTCCTGGATGTCTACAGAACTAACCAGGCGTGTTATTCTCGTCCATCTGGCGTCAACCACCACTCGCCCAGTGGATCTATTGTCGTCAGTGACTCCCGTAAGAGCCGTTCCACAAATATACATTTCTTTTGGAAAAATTATGCGGGCGCGTAACTTAGCATTATCTCTAAACTGGTCAAGCCTAAGCCTGTATGTTGCCGGGAAAAGACCAAAACCGCTCCTCCACCTGCCCCGATCTGTTTCAGTATATGAAACTTTCAAGACAGCCCTTAGCGTCTTTCTGTCGCTAGGAATATTCAAAGTTAAGAGCATCCCCAGCGACAACTCGTACAGCATGTTGCGTATGTCATTATCAAGCCCTAACAACTTCATCGCTGGACTAATGATGGCCTGGGAATTTCTAGTTCTTCCAAAAAGTAAAGCACGAACAAGAGACGGGCCGTCTTTTCGCGACGTTGGGTGGTTCAGATAATCGAAAATCGACTTAATGTCAGAAACATAGATCTCTTTTGGCTTGAGAAGTTTTTTATCCAACATTCTCCCGAAGATTACAATCGTGGAAAGTCTCGCATTCTCGCGTCTACTTGCGAGAGAAATCTGCCCATTCCATGGACCATCTACGTCTACCTCTATAAGCTCATGCCGATTGAGTTGAGCTAAGGGAATTCTAAGTCTTCCGGAACGCAGGGGCTTTCCTGACAAAACATGTCGAACATATTGAAAATCAATATCAAAGCTCAATGACCGTCGTATAGACTGCCGATCGATGATTTCTGTCTTATCAATTGCTCGTATTGTCCATTCCGAAGACGTTGCGAATAGCCGATAATACGGCGACCCCAATTCGATGAGTTCTTGGACTGTCGGATAGTTCTTGGAGGCTGTTGACGACCGGAACATCCACTCCTCTTGCTCTCTGCTCGTCGAGACGAATTTTTTGCACATACGGCGTCGTGGGAATGATAGTACTTCCAACAAGGACTTCCCCCCAACGGACATGACTATTACTCCACCAGTGCTTATGGAATATATCCCGATCTGCTTTTTCGAGGAACTCCTTTATCTCCTGATCTTGCTGCTCTGGAGTCAATTTAGGGAACACCTGATCAAGTGGTGTCAATTTCGGTTTTTTTCGCATAGCTCTCACCTCCATTATAGTATCTCTCTTCCTTCGCTATTAAAACACAAAAGCCTTCAATACCAAAACGGGTACGATCTCATGGATACTCGACTAGTGACAATACGATGTGCGGCACAGCGTTTCAAAAACGTTGATGCATTTGCGTTATATTAATAGGCAGAGCCACCGTCCACTCCCGGTGCCCAGCAGGCGTATATACATTAAAGTGATGTACCTATACGCGGTAAAACGTTTTTCGCTGGGGAGTATATACTCTGTTCGCCGGCGCGATCCATCATAATACTGACATCGTAGTCCAACAGGTGTTTTTACTTATTTTGGAAACAGCATCTTCATAGCTTCGTCTAATTCTTTTTGTGAGTGCCGCTTCTATATAATCATCGTAATTTGTGGTGAGAATATTGACAGATTTTCCAGAACTTGCCAGATAACAGCACAACTCGACAATACTGTCAAAGAACCTCCCGCGGCTCCATCCAGAACCGCGATAAAGCACCTTGGAAATCATATTATCGGAAAGATAAAATTCTTCAAGAATGTCTTCCCTTTTTTGAAATAACTCGTCGTCACATTTGGCATTCAAAATAGATTCTATGTATTTACGGGCTCTATCTTTTGACTCAATTGCGAGTTCTTGATTAAGGACGCTCCACCCAAGACCAGTTCTGTCTTGGGTAACCCCAGACCCGCAGAAGAAGTTGACGCACGTAGCACTCATGGCTTCGCGCGCGAAATCGCGAACACGCTTCAAGTTAGCGAAAGTCATACAAAAAGACTGTCAATGTACTCAAGCTCGGCGCGCTCGCGACGCTCGCGAAGATCCTTTAGCAAAGGAGCGCCCTTCTCGGCCTTTTCGCGGATCCTCTTCCTCTCGTCTTCAGGAGATAATCCAGACTCTGATTTTCTCACGATAGAAATGCGCTCCAGGCTAGCGATAGCACGTTCTATCTCTGTCATCTCATCTCGTCCAATTCTCTCATGGCAGTGCGGGCAAACCGCTCCAACAGCCCGATCCCCCATCTCCCTCGCAACAACCTCTGGAATGCTCTCGTGCCCAGTCTCGGCTTCAGGATTTGGTGTCGGTGGTATTGCTTCGGTCATAACTAAATTACTCCATTTAACTATGCCGACCATTATAAACAATGGGATCACTTATAGCAATACGCATGCTGCGCGGCTAGAACTTCACTGCCTCCAGGTGCATTTATCTTTATTATGTCTCATCACGATTCGCTTGGACGCAACCGAACTTTGAACTCTCAGCAGACCGGAGTGCAACCCCCACGCAAACTATGCGGGAGCGCTCCCAGCAGGGTCTAGCCTCCGTCGCTCTGGTCGCGAATAGGTAGCGGCAGCGACGCAGGCAGAGCCACTGTCCACCTTCGGTGCCCAGCAGGCAACCACCCCTCCGAGACAGCTCTCCTGCGGTCGTCCGGGTGCGTTCCGCATGCTCACGCCTGGTGAACGCCATGTCGCACCTCTCTCCTCTCTGAGAAGATGTCTCGTCCAGCACCATTGATGATCCCGAGGCCTACGCGCCAGCACCCGGTACCAGGTACCGGGTGTCGCGAGACCCTGATCAAACAGAAATACACCTAAGGAGACCATGCCCTAGACGCACAACTGTTTAAGTATAAACGGAATGATCTGCCGCTCGACAAAACAGGTTATTGATAGAAGTGATACTTTTTTATTTTCTATCCAATACAACTAGATGTTCTATATGCGGCGTGCGCGGGAAAAAGTTGTAGCCGCGGTGGGCGCGGATGTTGTACTCCTCGGTGAGGAGAGCGGTGTCGCGGGCTTGGGTAACGGGGTTACAGCTGAGGTAGATAATGCGCGGCGGCGCAACTTCAAGCAATTTGGCTACAACGTCAGCGTGTAATCCGGCGCGCGGCGGGTCAACGATAACAACGTGGTTGGGGGTGATGAAGTCGAGAGCTTTTTCGCTGGGCGCGAGGACGGCGCAGGCATTGGCACGTCCGAGGGCGGTGATGTTGCGCTGCATTTCAGCGACGGCGGACTCGTTGATTTCGATGAGCGTGGCGTTATCGCCGCCGATAGTCAACCCGATCGTACCGACGCCAGCGTAAAGGTCAATTACTGGGAGGTTCTCTCCGCCGGTGTCATTACCAGCAAGCGTTGTGCATTTTGGATAGGAAACCCACTCTTGCATATCACGCAAAGCTTGCTCGTACACGGGTATGTTTACCTGAAAGAATCCTTCGCAGGCGTAGCGAAATGGCGTGCCAAGAATTGTATCGGTGAGTATAGTATCGCCAAATTTTGCGAGGCGTGCGGTGACGCGGCTAGCTGGGCTGCGCGGGTCAGAATAGATGATTTCCCCGCCCTGCGCGGGCAACATTTCTGCTTCTTCGCGTGTGATGATATTTGCCAGCCTATCTTTTGTATACAGCTGCCAAACGCAGCTTCCCTGTTGATTGCTACGAATGAGTAATGTTTTTAATTGGCGAGCAGAGATGTGCTTGCGGCGTAGTATATCGCGGACACTATGCGCGAGCGCTATGACTTCGGGCGGCAATAAACTACATTCATTGACGATGATTTTGCCTTTGCTGCCACGACGGAAGAATGCGAGGTCAAGCGTATCGGGGTACGATTCGCCTGCTCTCTCGCTAAACCAGCTAAATTCTACCTTATTGCGGTATTGAAATTCGCGTCCATCAGTATACACGTTGATTTTGTGCGGCAATACAATAGCATGCAGCTTAAAGGCTTCTTCAATCAGCGCTGCCTTGTAGCGCTGTTCGGCGCTAAACGTCATGATTTGCCACGGGCTTGTACTCAGGTAGCTATCGGCGTCGCGCGGTGCGATGCGCTCGGGCGAGGCGTGTAGGACTTCGGTGACGCTACCTTCAACAAAATGCGCTTTCTTTTTTGTTACGCGAAATGTCACGGTCTCGTCTGGCAATCCACCCCACACGAAGCATTTGCGTCCATCGCTTAGCGTTCCGAGTGCTTGCCCGCCGCCGACAATCTTTTCGAGCGTCACTGTTTCGTATCGTGGCTGTTTCACTATCCTATCTTACCGGTTTTGCAGAGGCTTGAAAAGCTTGATTGCCAGAGTTTATGCTACAATGGAAAAAAATAATGATTTGGAGTGAGGAGTAGGTGTTGTGCGGAAAATGAGGCAGCGAATTTTGATATATGGCGATTCAAATGTGTGGGGCGCACGTTTTGGAGGAAGCCGCATACCGTATAGTCGCCGCTGGGCGAATCAAGTGCGCCGTATGCTGCGCAGGCGGGTGGATATTGTTGTTGACGGTGTATGTGGACGTGTTGCAGGCAGTTTTCGTACTGATAAGCCGCATAAAAATGGACACGATTATTTTGTTGAATGTTTACATGCAGCACTTCCCGTCGACTTGGTGATTATTGCACTCGGTACGAATGATTTGCAGCAACGATTTCACCGAGCGGCCGATGATATCATAGCTGATTTAACATGGTATGCTGAACGCGCTAGCGGCGCGCATGTCGTATATATTTTGCCGCCGCCATTCGCGGTTGACGATACATCTGGGCCGGAATTTACATCGGAGTCGCTTGCGGTACAGCAGCAGCTAATAACGCGTCGTACTGAGCTGGGCGATACGATTGTCCTCGGCGAACTTCCACTGTCTGATGGACTGCATTTTTCACCGCGCGGGCACGACAGAGTTGCAAAAATAGTCAGAAATTACATTCGAGGAAGACTGTAACAGAAACAGCGCCTTAGTTCGTTTGCCCGTGCCACGCTTCTTCGGCGGTTTGCACTTCGCCGCGTGCTGCCGGCCATACCCAAGCGTCAATCTCTGGTAAATCAACGCCGTTTGTTTTGATATAAGCGGTGTTTTCATCGATTTTCGCTTGGTAGATTGCAGCGCGGTGCTCAGCTTCTTCAAATGGCATGACGCCGCGTCGCCCGAGCTGCCGCAGTGCAGCGATCGCGAGATCGTAGCGGCTGGTTTCGTTGCGTACGTGCATGTCAAACGGTGTCGTCGTGCTGCCGATTTCCTTGTAGCCGCGAATGTCAAAGCGGTGCGAGTGTACGTCGTAGTTAAATAGAATCGACTTGAGCGTTTGCGGATAGCCGTGGAAATTGAAAATAACCGGTTTGTCGTGGGTAAAAATCTCGTCGAATTTCTTCTGCGTCGCAACATTGCGCAGCGTGCCAAGCCCCATGGTCGTTAGGCTGGACACATTGACGCAGCGGATTCTTGCAGCTGGACACTCGGTTTTGATGATATCAATTGCCGCCATCGTTTCCTTTGTCGGGTAATCGCCACAAGCAGCCATCACGAGGTCTGGGTTGTCGTCGCTAGCAAAGTCCCAAATCATCAAACCTTCATTGACCTGCTGGCGCGCTAATTCGGTTGACAGCCAGCGCGGTTCAAGCGTTTTGCCGGCAACGAGCGCGTTGATTTGGCGTACGCTTGATAACATTTCTTCGAGGCATACAAGCGTGACGTTGCCGTCCGACGGGAAATAAACGTTCGAAAAATTGCTTTGGCGGCGCAGAATGTCGTCAATAAAGCCGGGGTTCTGATGGCTGAAGCCGTTGTGATCTTGCCGCCAGCCACTTGAGGTAAGAATGTAATTTAGGCTCGGAATCGTGCCGCGCCAAGCGACGCTACGGCTTTGTGTGAGGAATTTAGCATATTGATCAACCATGCTTGAGACAACTTGCAGGAACGCCTCGTAGCTTGCGAACATCGCGTGGCGGCCGGTCAAGACGTAACCCTGCATCAAGCCTTGCATGTTGTGCTCGCTGAGCATCTCCATGACGCGCCCGTCTTGCGAGAGATCTTTGTCCCAGCTCATGATCGGCCACTGCCAGCTGCGGCTGGTGGCTTGGAAAATTTCGTCAAGCTTGTTCGAATACGTCTCGTCCGGACTCATGAAGCGGAAGTTTTTGCTCTCGGCATTTCGGCGGAAGACTTCTGCCAGATATGCGCCGGCGCGGCGCATGCTGCTTGAGCCGATTGTGCCGGGTGTTTCGGCGTCTTCGGCGAAGTCGTCTACATTCGGTAATATGAGCGGTTTATAAACACCATCGCCGCCGTGTGCGTGTTTACTCATACCGAGGCGTTTCTCAGGTGTGTCTGGCAAAATATCGCCTACGAAATCTCCAAATCCGGTGAGCTCGCTAAACAGTTCGTTAAACTTGTAGCTCTTTAGCCAGTGGTTTAGGATCTTCAGTTGTTCAGGGTCGGACTTTGCCTCGCTGAGTACAGTCTGATGCGCTAGGCAGTTCCCCTCAATTTTATTACCTTCAACCTCTTTTGGACCCGTCCATCCTTTGAGCGTGCGCATAACAATCATCGGCATGCGTGGTGCAATTTTGTCGCTGCTAGCGCGGATTTCCGCAACGAGCGCATGCGCCCATTCAAGCGCCGCTGCCATTTCGTCGTGCGGGTCAACACCTTCTTTTGTCGCGTCGACAATACGAGGTTCGTAACCGTAGCCGCTGAATAATGTCATTAGTTCGTAATTGCTCATACGCCCGAATACAGTTGGTGCGGAAATTTTGTAGCCGTTGAGATGAAGAATCGGCAGTACGACACCGTCCTTGCGCGGATTGAATAGCTTGTTCAAATGCCATGCGCCAGCGGTTGGGCCGGTTTCTGCTTCACCGTCGCCTATTAAGCATGCTACTAGTAGGTTGGGATTATCCATCGCGGCGCCATAGCTCGTGCTAAGTGCGTAGCCAAGCTCCCCACCCTCTAGAATGACGCCGGGTGTTTCAGGGTTTGAATGGCTAGGAAATCCGTACGGCCAGCTAAATTCACGGCACAGTTTGCGGATACCGGCGAGATTCGGCTGCATGCTTTGATCAAAATGCCCGAGCGTACCTTCAAGGAATAAGTTAGCTTGCAGTGCCGGAAAGCCATGCCCCGGACCAAGCACAAACATAGCATCTTGATCGTGTTGTTTTGCGAAGTAGCTGAGGTGCGCGTATGCGAAATTAATCCCCGGTCCGCTGCCCCAGTGTCCTAAAATACGCGACTTTACATCATCAAATGTAACGTCGCGGCTGAGTAGATGGTTTTCTGCTAGAAAGATTTGCGCCACAGTCAGGTAATCAACTGCACGCAAGTATTGTTTGATAGATTGTTTATCGTGCGTCTTCATATTAACTGTATTATAAAGCTTATGGTTATGTTTTGCTAGAGCATTGTGCTGGGTTGGGTTGTTGCGGTATACTGTAAATGGTAGTAAATATTATCAGGAGGCGATTATGAGCAAGCTGACGGATATTATTTCATTAACTCATCAAGACGCAGAGCGTCTAGCACGGGCGGGTGTGTACACGATAAAACATCTACTCTTAGCTGGATCAACATCGGCCGGTCGAATGTGGCTCGCCGATCGGTCGGGGCTAGACGATCATGTAGTAAAGCGCTGGGTGCACCAAGCTGACTTGCTGCGTATCGCAGGAATGACGCCGCTGTGCGCCGAATGCTTATGTAAAAATGGCGTGCTTACCGTGCCAAAGCTTGCGTATCGCGCTGCCGCTGCGGTATATGAATTATGCGCGTGCGAAACGAATCTGCGGATAACGTACAGTGAGATAGCGGCATTTATCGCTGAAGCGAAAAAATTGCCAAAAATCGTACACCATTAGATTATACTAAAGGGTATGAAACGGCGTGTAGCAACTCATGGGCAGCATTTCTTGCGCGGTTCGCGACTAATCGGCGAGTTAGTTGGGCACAGCAATGTCCGCCGGTGCGACACAGTGATTGACATTGGCGCAGGCAGTGGCGCGATTTCAGTGGTGTTGGCGCGTCGGGCGGCGTGTGTGATAGCATATGAAAACGAGTCACAAGCGCTTATACTTTTGCGGCGTAATATGGCACGTTATGGCAACGTGAAAATCGTAGCACAGGATTTTTTGCGCGCTGAGTTACCGCGTGAGCCATATAAGGTTTTTGCGAATATTCCTTTTTCTTTGAGTTCAAAGATCGTCGCAAAGCTAGCATTTGCTGATACCCCACCCCGCGCGATATACTTGATTGTGCAAAAGCAGTTTGCTCAGAAGTTAGTGCTGGACTCAGCGCATTTTCATAGTGCGCTCGGACAAGCATTGGCGCCATGGTGGGCGGTGCGGATTCGCCGTCCGCTGCGTCGCAGCGATTTCACGCCGCCGCCTGCGGTTGATACGGTGTTATTAGAGCTAAAATTGCGTTCTAAGCCCCTTCTCGACCCCACCAAGGCGCGCGATTTTCATAGCTTCGTCTATGCCTGCTACCACGACCCGCGGGCATTTCGGCGGGTTTATCGCGGCGATTTAAAGCCCTCGCAGCTAAATACTCAGCAATGGCTGGCGTGTTTTTCGGATTGTGTGCGGTGAGGGCGAGTTAGACTTATTAGCCATATTTTAGCATAAAGAAGGGTTGTTTATATGATATAATATACGTGCTATGGATATTGAGAAGAGTATAAAGCAACCTAGTGAAGCCGAAGCTGTCTTGAAATTACAACTCCGACATAGAGAATTACTACAGGAAAGTTCTGTAATGGAAAAGATTTACACCCAGGCAATCCTTGGTGGTTATGACGAGTTGGTACAGCATGGGCAACCAGTAGTACTTGGGTCAGAATACAATGGTTTACGTTTTTTGTTTATAGCTCTACAAATGTCGTCTGAAATAGAGCCTGAAAAAGTAAAGTCTCAATATTTTACCGTAGGAAGATACGTAAAAGACGCTGCTCTGCCTGATGCTGGGCTTGGAATAACAGACGACAAACTTGAATTTGTGGATGCTATGTTCAATGAGGCTAAAGAGCTTGTCTCTTCTTACGCTCCTAACTATAGCTTAGAGTCTGGCATTCTTCGAGGTTAGTTGAATGTCAAAAGAACAGAATAATTTTAGCAGTTTTGTGATTGTTGGTCTCGGTCTAATCGGCGGGTCGATAGCAAAAGATTTGCGCACAAAGTATCCCGGCGCTTCTATCGTCTCGATTGACTCTGATAAACAGTCGATTGATGACGCGATGCAGCTTGGTATCGTTGATAAAGGGATAGACTATGCGGATTTGCCGCGTTTCGCACAGGTAGTTGTACTGACGCCGCCTGTTGGTCAAGTTATACCTTGCGCCAGGAGGGTTTTCGATTCTTTGAATAAATCTAAAAATCGCGCCTTTGAACGCTGTGTTGTTTTCGATGCTGCTAGCGTGAAAAAGCCGATAGCGGCAGAATTCAAAAAGCTTACAGCCAAAAGCCACGGTGTCGAGTTTCTAGCTACGCACCCGATGGCAGGCACGGAATTTAGCGGTTTCAGTCACGCTCGAAAGGACTTGTTTCGGGCTAAACCATGGATGGTGTGCCGCCACTCAGAGAATAGCGAGGAGGCTGTTTCTGGCGTTTGCGAGTTGTTGCGCGGGCTGGGCTCTCGCGTGGTGTTTATTGACCCCGATGAGCATGATAAATCGGCAGCAGTGGTGTCTCATGCGGTTATAATATTGTCGAATATTATATTTGATTATATCGCTAGCGTTCATCCTGAAGCGCTAAAGCTAGCTGGCGACGGTTTTACGAGCACGACGCGCATAGCTAGCGGCAATCCTGAGCTTCACAAAGATATAATTTTGCACAATTCAGAGCACACGGATGCTGTCTTGAAGGAGTTTTCGCAATTTCTCGACGATAAGATTGCGAGTCTTTCTGTTAGCGATGCGAAGTTGTTGCAAGAATATTTTACGCAAAACATGAATCGGCGGAACGAATGGATTCGCCGCAAGGAGTGAGTTGGCTTAAAGTTTTTAATTAAACCGGGCGTGTGGTATAATTATTTTCGTCCGTAAGCGGTGATAGTGGGTCGTCGCCAAGTGGTAAGGCACTGGGTTTTGGTCCCAGCATTCGCAGGTTCGAATCCTGCCGACCCAGCCATTTTAGAGAGTAGACCCAGTCGCCCAAATGGGCGATTTTTTGGTTGAGATTTTTTAATTTTTGCCTTTGGTAATAATTAAAAAGATAAATAGAAATGTCACCGTTCTAGGCGACGATTCCGGAAAAACTCTTATCGCGGCTCACTTTTACAAGTTTACTCGAACTTATTTTCAGACTACAGCATGATTCTAAGAGAAACAAATCAGAGCAAACCCCTGTTCGGCGAGCCGCCCGCACTCCGTCACTGCCGAGATTCTAGTGATTGCCTGGGGTAATGAATTTATAAAAATAGCATTATCCCATAAAGTAATACTTTTTACATTGTTACAGTATAATAAAATTATGAGCAGAATCTACCTTCACATCGCCAACGCCAATCAAACTTTCACTAATGCAGAAATTACGATATTCAAAAACGCGGCTCAAAAAGCCGAAGACTTTATCTCCGCCATATTCACACAGCTTGACTACGAAGTTGATGTAATTACCACCACACCGTCGCCTATGCTGCCAACCATCGCTGAGGATGGCATTGCTGGCAAGACACTTCATTCGCGCTTGATTATGATTTCTGCTGATAAAAACCAGCACAAAATCAATGAGGGTTTTATTTTCGAAACGATTTGCCACGAAATGTCACATTCGCTGCGTTGGGAAAAGTTGCCTGAATATGCCGAAACTATGTTTGACGGCATGATTCTGGAGGGCTTGGCGGTTGTACTAGAAGAGGAAGCGATGGCTGACTCTGGACGACGAGACCAACAATTTTTCTTGAGAGAAGTGCAGAAAACTTCTCAAGCTGAAATTGATAAGATGGTTGCTGCACTGAAAGACAGTCTTGAAAACAAAGTTTATGATTATAACAAAATATTTTTCACCGGCGACGATGTTTTGCCGCGCTGGGCGGGGTATAAACTTGGGTATTACTTTGTGAAACAACACCTACATCAAACTAATCAGACTATTGCGCAGGCGACTTTGGCAAGTTACAAGGATTTTATCCTATAAATTGAAGAGTCCCCGTCGCGATATGCGTAACAACGGGGACGAGACGTAGTTTTAAACTACGTTTTTTGTGATCGCACTATCCGACGTGAAGGCTACTTGCCGCAGCCGCAGCTATTGCCTCCGCATCCAGCGCCGCAGCAAAGCTTGCAGGCGTTTGTCTAAAACAGTGAGCGAAAACGGTTTGGTTACATAATCGTCCGCTAATCGATTAAAGCTGCTGATTTGGGTGGCTTCGTCGCCGAGTGCGGTTACGATAATGACTGGTATGTTGCTTGTTCGGCGTAATTGCTCGAGCACTTCTAATCCTGTCATGTCTGGTAGCATAATATCAAGTATGATGGCGTCGGCTTGCTGGATTTGAGCGAACGCTGATTGCCCGTCGTTTGCTGTTAATACTCGGTAGCCGCGCGTGCGCAGAAATCGCCCCGTGCCTTCGCGTAGTGCCGGTTCGTCCTCAACCAGTAGAATCGTGGGGTGTGCTGTCTCCGGATCATCATGCGTCATATTGGCAATTATAGCATGAGCTCGGAGGCGGTTTGCCTGCTGCTCTATCGTCGGCTAGTAGCACGGGATATTTCGCTCTTCTGATTGACAACCGTTATCTTTGGTCGGTATCATAAAACCATATGCGTAACAGATTGCCGAGCGTGTTCCGGTATAAGCTGCAGTATTTGCCGTACGATATGGTTGCGGCGATCGTAGTGACAGCGGTGACTGTGCCGAGTGCGCTAGCGCTTGCTGCGATTGTCGGCGTGCCACCGGTAATGGGTTTGTATGCAGCGATGATCGCGCCGATTGTGTTTGGATTGCTGGCGCATACGCGGCGGCTGGTGGTTGGTCCGAACTCGCCGACGGCGATTTTAGTGGCGTCCGGTGCAGCGTTGGTCGCGGCGGCGGGTACGGCTGAGTATGTGAACGCAGTGTTTGTACTTGGGCTGATCGCCGGCGCGATACTGATACTGCTTGGTGCGGCGCGGTTCGGGTTTTTGTCGGATTTGATTTCGCGCCCAGTGATGATTGGTTTTTTGGCGGGTGTGGGCGTGCAAATCGTTGTGACGCAATTAGCGGCGTTATTAGGCGTGAAAGTTGCGGGGCACGGTGAAGTATGGCATTATATCGGCTCAATTATGTCGCAAACGTCGTCAATCAACGGCATGACGGTGACAGTGTCAATCCTTGTCATTGGCACGATGATAGTGTTTCACCGCACGCGCGTGCCCGGCGAATTGGTTGGATTAGTCGTAGCGGCGTTATTTGCGATGATATTCCACGTACAGGATTTCGGCGTAGCGTTTGCGGGAGAATTACCGCGCGGACTGCCGCGATTTGCCCTGCCGCATGTTGATTTTGATTTGGTAACGGTATTGCTGCCGACAGCGCTGTCGATCGTTGTGGTATCGCTGGTGCAAGCCACAACGATGATTCGTAATCTAGCGAGCGATCATGATGAAGAGGTGGCGCTGAACCGCGATTTTGTGGCGCTTGGCGTGTCGTCGATTGCGACGTCATTGTTCCAGGGATTTTTGGCGAACGCGACGCCATCGCGCACGCAGGCGGCGAGCAACGCGGGTATGCGCTCGCAAATGACAAATATTCTGTCCGGTATTATGGTTGGCGGGCTGCTGCTGTGGGGCGGGTCGTTGTTCCGCTACGTGCCGCAGGCGGCGTTAGCAGCGATCGTGTGCGTCATTGGATTCCAGCTGATTCGATTTCGTGAACTGCATAATTTGTGGATGGTGCGCTACGAAGAGTTTGTTGTTGCGATGATTGCGCTGGCGTGCACGGTGCTGTTCGGCGTGCAGCTCGGCGTGTTGATTGCGGTAACAGTGTCGCTGATGGAGCGCTTACGCCGGCAATATCGCCCGCACGATACGATTTTGCTGCGCGACGGCGTATTGTCGGATTGGGCGAAAGAGCGTCTCGGTCGCGAGCATAAGATACCGCGCGACGTGTTGGTGTACGGATTCGACGAGTCGCTATTTTTCGAGAATGTGAATTATTTTGTAGCGCGGCTTAAGCGAGCGATTATGCGGGCACGCCACACGGTGCGCTACGTGGTGATTGATGCCGGTGCGATTGACGACATTGATTATACGGCGATTGAAGAGCTGAAACGGTTGTACCGCGAGCTGAGCGAAGATGGTGTTGCTATTGCTTTTGCGCATATGTCGCCGAGTCTGCGCGCGCAGTTCGACATTTATGGCATGACAGATATTATCGGCGAGCGGAATTTGTATGCGACGCTAACGAAAGCATTGGCTCATCCGGCGAGCCCGCCGGCGCGCGAAATGGTTTTAGATCTGAATCTTGATCCAACGCAGTATATAGTGGTCGGCGGCGCGGTGCTTGATATGCTGCATTTGCGCGATACGCATGACGTTGATATTGTCGTATCAAACGAGATTTACGAACAATTCCGCGCGCAAAAAACCTGGCACGAAGCCGTCTGGACAAGCGGCAAGCGCGTGCTCGTGCGCGGGCAGTATACGCTTATGAAGACGTGGATGGGCTGGTCATTGCGGCAATTGCAGCGCGATGCTGAGCGCATTGAGCAAATTCCTTGCGTCTCCACCGAGCGGCTTATTGATGCTAAGCGGCGGATCGGGCGGCGCAAAGATATTTCGGATATAACGCTATTGCGCTCGCGGCGATCAAAGCGGCGTTCGCAATAGATAATTCCTGTGTGCCCTTATTCGTACAGCACAAAATAGCTCCTAGGCTGAGCTTCGGAATAAAAAGCCTGGAGAATGCTTACAAGAAAGCGCTTGATCGGGCTTGAGCCTAGTTCGAATCAATAGCAATATTAGCCGCGCCGCCTGTATAAGTCAAGTCTGTACCCTATCAGCAAGCCTTTTTTTCTCTTCTTAAAATCACGGCGGGGAAAATTATAAAGATATGGATTTAGCCACCTAACCCCCTAAACAACCCTAAACGTAAATACGTTAGCGGATCCTTAAATAACTTGAGAATGGTTGGCTCTTGTGTTATCCATTCTTTACACAAGTCTTGTAATTGGTAGAGTTAGTATTTAGTATACGTTTATCCATAAGACTTTCTCATAGTGTTGTTTAGCTATATGCACTCTATGCACTCCACGTGAGGTAAGTTTTGTAACCCAACCCCCAAAAGTTAGACCTAAAAATCTAACAATTGGAGATTGAATCATTTTACTGGGGTTTGTTTTAGTTTATCGATATTACTACAGAATATTGTTCTCTATTTTGCGTATCATTACCTTTAATTTTCGAGCACCTACAGTATATTCCACCGCTTCGCCTGCCTTTCCTCCTAATATAGCAGCGCCAAGAGGACTTTGAAGCGTTACGCAATCTATTCCGGTAGACTCTTCTTTTGGTGTTGCGCCAGTTAGCAGCAGTGTTTTCTTTGCTCCAGACGGCAGCTCTACCGTTACGGAACTGCCTAAGGTTACTTCAACACTCTCGTCTTCATTATTTGGCATATTGAACACCTCTGCTTTGTCTATTATGCCTATGAGCTTATCTGCTACACCTGTTAATACCCTAGAATCGCTCACTACAGCATCTGCTGGAGCGTTATCATGCCATGTTTCAGAGGACTGCTGCATCGACTCTCTTAAAGAAACACATAGTGCTCTCTGTTTTCTAGTACATTTCTCTAATGATGCTTTAGCGGCAGACAATTCGAAATCTAGTAGAGGTTGTCGCCCCGCCTCTAAACACTTTCGTATATTTTCATTTCGTTCGTTCATAATTTTACTCAAACTTTAGCTCTTTAACTTTCTTTAGATCAATCCCTTTCTCTTTATAGAGCTCGTCTGTATTTTTGCAGACTAAATCATTTTCTGAGTACCCTAATCGAGACGCTGTATTTACGACATCTCCACTGTTATTACCCTCAATTTCTGCATAGTCTTCAAGAAGCGGCCATGAATCTACTGTGACTTGCACGCTATCTAATTTAAATTCTTCTCGTACGTTTTCCTGGTAGCCACGCGGCGTCAGCCCTAGTGCGATCAACACTTTAAGTGCCTTGTCGAAATCATTTACGCTTATTTCATTTTCAATTGTGCCATCTATCGTGTCACCTACAATCTCCTTGCAGGTGATAGTTGTTTCGGTACCATCAGTTCGTAGACGTACCCATTTATTCTCACATACTGGGATCGTATCAAAAACATATCGTTTAAAATTATAACTGCCAACCCTCTTTGCTCCAAGCGCTTCTAGATGTTTTATGAATTTATCTTTGGCTATGTTCAATATTTTTGCTTCGTATTCAATGCTCACTCTCTTATCCTCCCTCTATATAGTGCTCTTAACGCAGACTCTTCATTATTTCTTAAATCTATAATTTCTTGACATATACCTCCCTGTAAAAACTTATCTACGTCTTCAGTTAGATCCATTCTTTGAATACAGACGCCAACTTTATAATTACCTTCTCGTAGATCACGATAAAGGCGCATTCCATAATAGCCCTCTAAACAATCCTCTGCATTGTTTAATGAGCATGACTCACAGGTTTTAGGGAGAATAGTCCTCCGTATTTGTTTAAAATAAATACTTCCGCCATCTGGTAGCTGATATTCAACTCTTGAATTTGAGCTACCAGCTTCAACGGATAGTTCTTTGGGGCGCGCACCGATTTCTGATAAGAATTTATAAATGGCAATATATGATTCTAACCCCGCCTCAAGATCATTTAGGATTCTAATTGACACGTTTGAACCGTACTCATCTATAATTCGGGCGACTCTCTCGGCATGGGAAAACTCAGACATTACAATGTTAGCGTCTACTTTTATGTTGTTTTTCAGCGCAGAGCTGATTGATTCATGGAGAGCGTCTAGTTTTCTCTGTGCAAGTTTTATATCATTGAACTTAGTATGTTGAACACAGGATAATTCCTCAGGCGTTGTCCTGAAGATACTAAAGTTAATCTTTGAGACTCCGGCATCAGCGAGCAGTTTCATATGCCTTGCTCCATTTTCGCCGTTTGACGTTACCTTTACTTTATAGCCAGCTTCAGTGGCAATCTTCACTATACCAGACAGCTCAGGGTGTAATGTAGGCTCTCCTCCTGTTAAGTGCAGCTCACGACAGTCTAGTAAATCTCTCATCTGAATGATAACCGCCATGAAATCGGTATCGGGGTTCATCTTCGCAGGGAGGAAATTAACGCCATTTGTATTTTCAAATATAGAAACTCTTCCTCCTCTATATCTTGGTAGAGGCAAAGAGGTATTCTTGTCATATGCACTAGCGACAGGGGTGCCCTCATTGTGGCAAAAAACACAAGTCATGCCACATGAGTCAATAATTTTCGCTCTCAGGCTTGTATCAACACCGATTTTAACCGGTATCCGACGTTCTAACTCGACGAGCTCGCGGATAGAATCTTGTTCATCATCTACATTTATCGTTTCAGCAAGGCTTCGTGCCACAAGTAATCCCCGCCTATCAGTTTCATAGCCTAAACCTCTCATTTTAGTATGATAACCCATTAAATCTATCTTAGTCAAGTTGGGACACTTAAAGTACCTTTAATTTAGCTCCGGGCGCTTGCCGAGGAATGTACGCCCGAACCATTTGTGCAACTCTAATACGATAATCGGCAGAATGAATGCGACCGTTGTTACGGCGGCGAAGTCGGTAGCAGTAATCGGTGCAACGTGCAAGTAGGGAGCGAATGGGCTTGCGACCGCGATGAGCTGCAGCCCGACCGCGACGAGCAACCCGACGAGGAACGGCGTATTGCGCTTTTTAATGCGCCGGAAGAGCGACTCGTAATCGCTACGAGCCTCAAACGCGCCTGCCCATTGCACTGTTGCAAGCGCGCAAAATGCGACTGTGCGCGCATAGTCGGCGCCATGCCAATGGTCAAACAGCGCGTAGAGCGTCAGCACAAGCACCGCCATCAGAAGTGCCATGATGATGATTCGCGAAATCATAAACGTACTGAGTAACGGCGCGTTGGCAGGTTTGGGCGGCCGCTTCATATTGCGTGCTTCGCCTGGCTCCATACCGATCGGAATAACCATGGCGCTATCGGTGACAATATTAATCCACAAGATCTGTACTGGCGTGAGCGGCAGCGGCAACCCAACGATGAGCGATCCGAGCGACACGAGCACCTCGCCTAGATTTGTCGACAATAAGTATGTCACCATGCGTTTGATGTTGGCATATACGGTGCGCCCTTCATGGATCGCCGATACGATCGACTGGAAGTTATTATTGAGCAGGATGATATCGCCGGCGTCTTTGGCGATTTGCGCGCCCGAGCCCATTGCGACGCCGACATGTGCGTTCGTGAGTGCGGGGATATCGTTGACGCCATCGCCCGTCATGGCGGTAATGTCGCGCTGCTTGAGGATTTCTAAGATGCGGTGCTTATACTCTGGCAGGACGCGCGCGCAGACGCGGATGGTTTTTAGGCGTTCAGCAAGGTCATCGTCGGACATCATACTCATTTGGCGGCTGTCAAACACCTCGCTGCGATGATGTACGAGCCCTAGCTCCCTGCCAATATGATATGCCGTTTCGAAATGGTCGCCGGTAATCATGCGCACAGTGATGCCGGCAGCTTGCGCGGTGGCGATAGCATTTTTTGCTTCCGCGCGGAGCGTATCGGCGATCGCGACGAATCCGTCAAACGTGATATGTTGACGCGGCGATAGTGCTTCAAGTGATTCCAGCGGCTTCTTAAGCGTTGCGTGCCCGAGCGCAATGACGCGGAATCCGAGTCCCGTCAGATGGTGCAGCTCGACAGTGGCGCGTTCGCGCTCGCCCTCTGCTAAATCGCAGCGCTCAACCATCTGCTCGGGCGCACCTTTGAGCGCCAGAATGTATTGCGTGCCGTTGTGATACAGCGCGCCGCTCAGCGCTAAAGCGTGTTCAAATTGGTAAGCTTTTATTGGTTTGCGAACGTTTGCCGGCGGATTTTTTGCGATAAATGAGCGAAATGCCGTATCAAGCGGATCGGCGACGCTGTGCCGCGTGTGCGGTACGATTGCATCTGCTAGCGTTTGCAGCGTGTATTTACGCTGGTTGCGCGGATGCCATAATTCTTGTACTGACAGTTTATTGTGCGTAAGCGTACCGGTTTTATCGGTGGCTATGGTTGTGATTGCGCCGATTGATTCAATTGATCCCATCGTGCGTACCAGTGCTTTGCGCCGCGCCATTCGCTGCATAGCGAGCACTAAGATAATTGAAATTGCGATCGGCAAGTTCTCGGGCACGGCGCTCACGCTCAGTGCGATCACAAACCGGAGCGCTTCGTCCCACGCGATCCCGCGCCACAGCGCTAGCCCCATTGTGACGAGCGCAACGAGACTAATGACGATAACGATCTGTGTGATAAGCGTATCGATTTTCCTTTCGACTGGATTAACTTCTTCGCTCGTCGCCGACAAGTCGCTTAGTCGCCCAAATTCAGTGTTGTTGCCCGTCGCTACAACGACGGCGCGCGCTTCGCCGCCGATAACGAACGAACCTTGGAAAACCATGTTTGATTGTTCGTAAATTTGCCGGTCGGCGCCGAGCGTTTCGACTTGCTTCGAAATTGGCAGCGATTCGCCTGTTAGTTGGGATTCGTCGACGCGAAACGACCGCGCTTCAATAATGCGCGCGTCGGCAGGGATTTTGTCGCCTTCGTCTAGCACGATGACGTCGCCCGGCACGATATTAACAGCGTCGACCGTAACGCTCTTGCCTTTGCGCAGTACCTCGACTTTTACCGTGGACCGCTTTTGCAGCGAGCGTAAGATCCGCTCAGTTGAAAACCGCTGTACGTAATAAATCAGCGCATTCAACAAGATGATTGCGCCGATAATTGCCGCGTCGAAATACGACCGATGCCATAGGCTAATGCCAATCGCTACAACAAGCACCGCCATAAAGACTGATAAGAACGGTTCAAGCAGTTTGCGCCAGAGCGGCTCGGTGCGTAATTTAATTGAATTTGTCCCGTATTGCCGTAGCCGCTGTTTTGATTCGATTGCCGATAGTCCGCTGCTTGTTGTTTGGAGATCGTCAAGCGTCTGTTTCACTGATTTTGTGTAAAAAGCCATAAGCATAGTATACTAGATCGGGTGCGCAATCTGAATGATTGCGCTATACTAATAAGCATGAAGGTAAAAATTGAAATTGACACAAAAACATTTATTCGCTTTTGGCTTGTGGTAATTGGTTTTGGTCTAGCGGGGCTAACAATTTATTTAGCGCAGACAGCGCTGGTTATTTTGGGCACGGCGCTGTTTTTGGCACTTGCGCTCAATCGTCCGGTGGCGCGGCTGGCAAAGCTCATTCCCGGCAAAAGCCGGTTGGGCGGTACAGCGCTCGCATTTACGCTGCTCGTCGTGTTTTTATTTTGTGTCGTGTGGTTTGTGGTGCCGCCAATCGTGCAGCAGACGGCGAAGTTTGCCGAGTCGGTGCCTGGGATTATCGATCAGGCGAGCACGCAGTGGCACGGTGTCAATCGGTTTATTGACGAGCATAGCATGCGCGAGCAAGTAAACTCAGTTTTGGAGTCAATCAGAACGCAAGCGTCCCACTGGGCGACTGATCTGAGCGGCAGTATTATCGGCAGCGTCGGCTCGCTGGCGTCGTTCGTGACATCGCTGTTTTTGGTCATTGTCTTGTCGTTTTTGATGCTGCTTGAGGGGCCGGAGTGGATGCGGCGCGTTTGGGGCTTGTATGATAACCAAGCGCGCATGGAACACCACAAACGGCTCGTTGGGCGCATTTATAATGTTATTACCGGCTATGTTGCTGGGCAGTTGACAGTTTCCGGTATTGGTTCATTGGTGGCAGGCGCATTTGTATTTGGTATTAGCCTATTTGTACCGGCGATTGACGCAAATTTGGTTATGCCGGCGATTTTAATCGTGTTCGTACTGTCGCTGATTCCGATGTTCGGGGCGACGATTGCCGGCGTGCTCGTCACGTTGCTCTTGGCGTTTAATAATGTACCGGCGGGAATTGCTTACGCGGTATTTTTCGTTGTATACCAGCAGATCGAGAATAACTTCATCTCGCCGGCGATTCAATCGAAGAAAGTCGAGTTATCGGCCTTGATGGTGCTGACGGCGGTGACGGTTGGCTTGTATGTTGCGGGTGTCGCCGGCGGTTTCATCGCTATTCCGATTGCCGGCACGATCAAAGTGTTCCTTGACGATTATCTTGAGCGCGCCAAAGCTAAGCGCGAAGAAAGCAAGCACGACAAGCCAGTGCTCGGCAAGCTGGCGAGCAAGCTTAAAAAAGCGGCGCCAGCAGAATAATATTGTTTTATGCGTATGTCCAAATTGTGTCGTGCGCTGTGTCGCGTACGACGACCCCCATTGCTTTGAGCTGGTCGCGTAACTCATCAGAGCGCGTCCAGTTTTTATCGTCGCGGGCGCGGCGGCGCTCCACTAGCAGCTGCTTGGCGTCGTCGCTGATATCCGGTGTTGAATCAAGCAGCTGCAGCCCGAGCACATCGTCAATTGTTTGTAATAATTCCACTAGCCCTGCGCGGTAAATTGCGCCAAGCGGCCGTTGGCTGATACTCGAAAACGATTCGTCGATAATACTAAGCGCTTCTGGCGTGTTCAGGTTATTGTTGAGCGCTTCGCGCATTGCACCGATTGCAGCCTGCGGCGATAAATGCTGCGGCGCGTCATTGCGTTTCGTGTCGTCGTCTAAACGGTCGTGAACTTGATGGCGCAGGCAAGCGGTGTCGCGCCAATTTTTCAAACGGTTGCGTGCTGCTGTTAGAATATCAAATGAGAAGTTTCCTTCGCTTTGATAGTGGCTTTGCAAAATAAACATACGTAAATCCATCGCCGTGAAGCCGCGCTCTTTTAGGTGAGTCATTGTATAGCCGTTGCCGAGCGACTTGCTGATTTTTCCGCCGTCAATTTTCAGGTGATTGCAGTGCAGCCAATACCGCGCAAATTGTACGCCGCTCGCTGCTTCGCTTTGGGCAATCTCGTTGGTGTGGTGCACGGGAATGTGGTCAATACCGCCGGTGTGGATATCAATCGTTTGCCCAAGCAGCTCCATCGCCATGGTGCTGCACTCCAAATGCCAACCCGGAAAGCCCATAACTGCGCCTGCCGCCCCGCTCGCCACCCTGAGCGTTTCGCGCTTGAGTGGATCAAGTAAATCTTCCGGCGTTTCCCACTCCATATCGCGGCGTTTGCCCGGCTCGGTAAATTTCCACAGCGCAAAATCCCACGGCTGGCGTTTTTCGCTATTAGCCTCAACGCGCGCGCCGGCTTTTTGCGCCGCTAAATCTAATTGTGCGAAATCTGCGTAGTGCGGGAACTTGCTCGTGTCAAAATAAATCCCATCGCTGGTTTGATACGTGTAGCCCTTCTCTTTCAGCGTGCGGACGAGCGCTAATTGCTGCGGAATGAAATCCGTTGCGCGTACCATATGCTCTGGCGGAACTAGCCCAAACTCGTGCATGCCGCGCACGAACGCCTCGGTGTAGTGCTCGGCAATTTCCCAAGCAGTTTTGCCGTCGCGCCGCGCTCCCTTCTCTAGTTTGTCTTCGCCGTCGTCGGCGTCGCTTACTAAATGCCCGACGTCGGTGATATTCATCACGCGTTCAACTTCGTACCCGTTAAATTTCAGCACGCGCACCAGCGTATCCCAATAGACGTAGGCTGCCCAGTTGCCGACGTGAAGATAGTCGTATACCGTTGGCCCGCAGGTGTAGAGCGTTACTCGGTCGGGCGACATCGGCGTAAATTCGTCAAGGCTGCGCGTGAGGGTGTTATACAGTTTCAGCATCGTGATGCTCCTTTAGCGCTTTATCCGCCGCATCAACGAGCTCGCGCACCGTTGCTTCGTACGCCTCGTAAATACGAAACCCTGCGGCGTATGGGTGGCCGCCGCCGCCGAAGTAGCCGGCGATTTGCTCGCCAACGGGGGTATTGCAGCGCAATTTGCCAGTGAGTTTGCCGTCCGGGTAGGTTTTGATCGCGCACGCAACTTCGACGCCTTCTACGAGCCGCATTTCGTCGAGAACGAGCATGCTCGGGTTGTACTGGTCGCTGTACGCTTGGATTTCTTCCCATGGAATATGCACGAGCGCTAGTTTTCCGTCCAGCAGATATTCGATCCGCTCAATCAGTCGCCCCTTATACGCCAAAATTTCCGGCGACTTTTTCATAAAATCGCGCCGGCGCTCTTCAATTGCCGCGTTGCTTGCGCCGAGCCGCGTCAGTTCGCCTGCGACCGTGAATGAATCGGCGTGCGTACTCTGCGTGGTCAGCCCCAGGCTGTCGCTCATAATAGCGATCAGTAAATCCTCGGCAGCTTGCGGGTTGATTGCCCAACCGGCGTCCTGTGCCAAATTGTAGATTAGCTCGCCTGTTGCGACAACGTCTTGGCTGATCATCGTGTGGTCAAAGCTGAGCGTACTGCCAGTCGTATGATGATCAAGTACGAGCACGGGGTGCGTCTCTAAAAAATGCCGCGCGCCTGGAGTCTCAAGCACTTTGCTGAGCAAAATATCGGCGCTCGTATCGACGATGATCGCCGCATCAGCTTTCGCGTCAAACTCTGCGCAGACACGATCCCAACCGCGAATATAGCGCAGGTACTTTGGGACAGCGACCGGACAATACAAGCTAACGCTTTTACCAATATCGCTGAGAATCTCCTCAAGCGCTAACGCTGAACCGACGCTATCGCCATCAGGATTTTCCGCTTGAATGACGACGATGTTCGTTGCGTTGTCGATTATTTTTTTTGCTTCAGTGAACATTATTACCTGTCTCCATTTGGTGTATGTACTTCAAAAATATAAAAAAGTTTTTGGACGTATCTAGAGCACTTCTTCATTATATCATTGAGCGCGCCATTATTCGTCCCGCATATCTTTCATCGGGTTGCGGCGCGTGTTGCGCGCAAGCGGTAGCATACTGCCAATGAGCGCCGCCGCAACGATACTTGCAGCGGCGAGCACGATAATACGCGGGTCGAATGCGAACAGCTGGAACGTCGTATTCAAATCGCGCGGCATAATGATATAGCGCGCTGCGGTCGAAAAGTCGGCTGAATAGAGCGCGTCGATGACGCCTGCACCGATCAGTCCGGCGGTGATTGCGAATAGTGCAATTAGTCCAGCGAGCAGCAGCGTGTACATTATGTAAATCTGCGCGATGTCTAGCCGCGTTGCGCCAAGCGCACGAAATATAGCAGATTCTTTGCGGCTGTCGGCGACTGTGCGTGAAATCGTTAACATTAAAATGAACGCCGCCGCGCCGATAACGCCGAGCAAGCTGTACCACAATATTGGCGTGAGTTGCTGCCGCAGCTCTTCAATAACAAGCGAGTTACTCCCGAACGGCTGCGTAAAGTTTGATACGCCATCCACGCATAAATCTTTGTTTTTCGGCTGATTATTGCACATGGAGGCATGATAAAATGCGTGGGCGTGTTCAGCGTCTGAAAATTCGTAAATAGTCGTATCTGATAGCCCGCCCGAAAGTTCTCGACGCTCCGTGGTGAGAATATTCGGTACATATGCTTTCGCGGCGCCTGCCTCAAACGTCTGTTTCGGTATAATCCAGCGCGATGGCATGTTGGCGTTGAGCGCGCCAGCCAGCTTGCCTTTTAGGTCATCGCCGTACGCTGCATCCGGCAGCAGCCCGACAACGCGGTAAGTTAGTTTCGCTTGCTGCGGCGTTACGTTCTCTGTTGAAAATTGCTGGTTGAATTTCTGCATTTTTTCGTCCATCGCTTTTTCGTCGGCGCTGCGATTATCTTTTTTCACGATAGCGCCGCCGCAACTATCTGCCGCCGGCAAGGCATATTCAATGCTTGGCTTGGCATCGGATTCGTTTTTAGTTTTGTTGGCGGCTGTGCGCTGCTGGTCAAGCACTTGCTGGATTAAATGAGCTGACGCATTGTTGCGATAGCACACCTGAATTGTTATGCTGCTCGCCTCGTTTCTCAGCTCCCGAATACGTTCAATATGCTGCTGCGGCTGCGCGGTCGTCGGTAGAGGCTTTTTGCCGAGCAGCGCCGCCGCGTCATTGTAGCTGATAAAGACAGGAATTTCATTGCTAGCTGCATGTGTGCGATGCGGTAAGAAATAATACTTGAGCAGCGACTCATCAAGAATTTCTTGATAGCCCGCCGCACTTACAAACTCGTTTAGCTGTTCCGGTACGGCTTCTTTATCGCGCTGAAAATCCTCGCGTCCGCCGATCATTACATCAAGCGACCCGTCGTCGCGCCCGCCAACATTCTGCACGCGGTATGTCGCGCTTGAGCCAAATCGCTTGGCGGCGGCGTCAATGCGCTCCGGTTTGAGCGGATTCTTCTCGGCGGTGTATTGTCTCAAAAACGTTTTTACCGCCCAACTATTGCGATTGAGCGAACCTGAATCATCCTGGTTTATTTTTGTAATTGGTTCTTCCTCGGATTTTTCGTCGTATTCGACGCCGAGCGCTTTCGCTGCCGCTTTTTTGTCGGCGATATGCTGTTTGTGCAATGCGAGTATGCTGTCTTTGGCGTCTTGCGGCGGGTTATAGAATAGGTCAGATTGATTTTCATTGTGATTGCTATACGCCAACAGATATCGCGTCGACATCGTATCGCGGCTGAATCGTTCAATACTCGCCATGCTGGCGCGTAGCACCGTCAAACCAAACACTACAATGCCAAATAGCAGCCCGGCTACGATAATTGTTGCCGCGAGCCGAATCTTGCGCGTGCGCAGTTTTGTCAGCGCAAGTTTGCTGGCGTCAAGTGTCCGCAACATCTAAAGCACCCTCCCGTCGTGCAGTGTAATTTCGCGGTCGGTCTGCCGAGCAATCTCGTAGTCGTGCGTAACAATCAAAATTGTTGTGCCAAGCTGGCGGCGGATTTGCTCGAAAATGTCAATGACACGCTGCGAATTAACACTATCGAGATTACCCGTCGGTTCGTCGGCAAGCAGGACTTTCGGCTGATTTAGTAATGCCCGCGCAATGGCGGCACGCTGCATCTGCCCGCCAGACAATTCCTTCGGCAAATGCTTCATGCGCTCTGCAACATTAACCATCTTAGCGAGTTCAGTGGCGCGCTGTTTACGCTCGCGCGGATTGGTGCGCGCGAACATACCGGGGATTTCTAGATTAGTCGCTAGATTCAAGAATGGCTGCAAATAAAATGACTGAAATACGAATCCAATTGTCCGCCCGCGGAATTGCGATAATTTTCGGTCTGATAGCGCGCTAAGCGCTTGTCCGTTGACGGTAACGAGTCCGCTTGTTGGTTTGTCGAGTCCGCCGATTAGCTGTAGCAATGTTGATTTTCCTGAGCCGCTTGCGCCGGTGAGTGATACAAATTCCCGCTGGCGCACGCTCAAGCTGACGCCGCGCAGCACCTCAATCTTTTGCCGCCCGACTTTGTATGTTTTTACGACATCTTTGACTGAGATAATTTCACTGCCGAGCGGTACAGTAGTTTTTGTCTGCGCAGTGGCATCGCGCGCCGTGTATTGCCGAACCGCTGCAACCGCCCGTTCCGGATCGCCGTCAAAATACCGCAGAAACGCAGCAATCACCCTCCCCTTTTCGTCGTCCATGGAATCATTGTAGCAACTGAAGTGCGCAAATGCTAGCAATTCCGTATAATACAACCGTGAACTATAAAAAATACTTTGCGCTTCAAACTAGGCTTGAATGGTTCTACGATTTTCATCCAGGTTTCTTTGATGATATTCCGGCGAGCCAAAAAGAGTTGTTGCAGCAGACGTTTCTATACGACGCGCCAGACGATGAATATCCTGAATCAATCCGAAAATTTTATAACGATATGATTGCAGGACGTCCGCAATTACAGCATGATATGTGTATGGCAGTCGACGCATTATATCGAGCAGCTGGCGCAGGTAGACTGATCGATTATGCTGATGATTAGAGCCTGTCTAGCGTGCTATGCCTTTGCTATCTAAATGGAGCTGCTTGACAAAATAAATATTTTGGTGTAGAATAAAACTAGTATTATTACTACACACCCATTGACCGCTCGCTTTTAGTTAAAACTACAATCCCTCGCTAGCTACAGAATTCGCCGTCCCTCAAGCGCATGACTGAGGGTGATTTGATCGGCATATTCTAGGTCGACGCCCACGGGAATACCGCGCGCCAGGCGCGATACCTTGACATTGAGGCGCGCTTCTTGAATGTGGCGCTGAATAAATAACGCTGTCGATTCTCCCTCAACGCTCGCGTTTGTTGCAATAATAATTTCTTCGGCGGCATCGTCGCGGATGCGCTTTAGCAACTCTGGAATGTGCAGCTGCTCCGGCCCGATGCCATCTATCGGCGAGATTGTACCGCCAAGTACGTGGTACGTACCCTTGAACTGTCCGGTGCGTTCTAATGCAACGATATCAAGCGGCTCCTCAACCACCGCAATCGTATGCTTGTCGCGCGCAGTATCGCTATAGAGCGGCGAGATATCTTCGTCAGCGTTGATAAGCGCGAACGTAACAGGACACGTTTTAACGTCGCTATGCAATGCTGTCAGGGCGCGCGCCATGGATTGGGCGGTGCGCTCGTCGGCACGCAACAAAAAATACGCATACCTCTCAGCAGTGCGCGGACCGACGCCCGGCAGCCGCCCGAGCTCATCAATTGCGCGTTCCAGCGCATTTGGCAGCAGCTGCGCCATTGTGTTTACAATCCCAGATTGCCCAAGCCGCCCATCAGCGGTTTCATTTTTTCGGCAGCAATTTCCTGAGCCTTTGCCATACCGTCGCGGATAGCGATCTCAATCCAGTGCTCCAGCTGATGGATATCATCCAAATCGACGTACGCCGGATCAATTTTAATTGATTTAATTTTCAGCTCGCCGGTAATTTGCACGATTACCGCGCCATCGCCCGCTTCAACTTCAACAATCTCTTTTGCGAGCGCCTTTTGCGCCTTGCGCAAATCATTCAACATCTTCATTTGGTTCAACGCCATGTGGCTAGTCCCTCCATATAACAACTAATCGGTAATGGTGATATTATACCGCATTATTGCGGTATTTTGTAGACATACAACCGGTCGCTCTGCTCGGCGCGCCCATTCGTGATAATCTGCTCAAGCTGCCATGATTCTGGTGCGGCGGACATAGCGCGGCGGGCATCTCGCGTGAGTACGATAGTGCCGGGCGATTGGTCAGCTTGGTCGCGCAGCGTGATTTTAGGCGAGCGCTCTGCTACGATATGGTAAAATTCGCGCTCCCGCTCGGTCGCGACGAGCGACATTTGGTCGTGCTTGCTGGCGTAAGCGTGCACGAGGTTTAAGTCGCTCGAATAATGCGCGAGCACGCTAGGCGCGTAGCGGTAGCCGTCCATATAGTGCGTGACATTTGTGGCAATGATACCGATTACTAGCACGGCAAGCGGCAGTAACCCCGCCAGCCGTGCGTACGGGTTGCGCGGAAATAGCCGGTACCAGTAGCGTATTAAGAAGTCAAATCCAGTCGCGACAAGAATTGTCATAACGAAGAAGAGAGCGCTTATATGTGCCGGCGTAAGCAGAATAAGCGGCACGAGCAAGACGCTCAAAATAATTGTCACGTAACTGCGCGCCGTATAATGCGTCGTGATGAGGCGGTATAACCCAATGAGTGCTACGAGGGCAAGCGTTAATGAATACGCCGGCCGCAGTAGCGCGCCCGAACTGTGCGCGCTAAATCCAGCTAGATCGAGAACCGCTTGCGGCGCCGTAGCGCGGATATGGGCAAACGATATGCCGCTGGGCAGCCCGGCAAGCTCAAGCGCGGTCGACGGCTGAATGACAATCGCGTAGACGAGCGGCGCCATGCTCGCTAGCCCCAGTATTGCCGCCATCAGCAACTTTGTTTTGCCAAGCCGCTTCATAATGTAGCGAATGTGCGGATGCAGTACCGAGGTAATAAGCAGCGACACGACGACGTAAATTCCAAGCGGCACATACAATGCTACCGCCATTAGAACGCCGCCTGCGATCTTCCAAAACGTATGAAAATATTTACCGCGGGTCACGCGTAATCCTGCTACGAGTAGCCAGACGGCGATTGCGTTAAATGTAATCGCCGGTGTGCCATCTTGCGCCATAAACAAAAATTGCGTTGTTGTAGCGAGCGCCATCGTCGTGATCATCGCAACGTTGCGCTTCAGCCACGATTGCGTGAGCACAAGTACGCCAAGAATGGTAAATGTCGCTAATACAAGAGACGGCAGCTTAATGGCAAATGTTGTTGCGCCAAACGCATAAATACTCAGCCGTTGCAGCAAATGATACGGAAAATTAACGATCATCGCTGGGTCAAGCGAGTTCTTCGAAAGCGAGCTGCTTGTTGATACGGATTTAATTTCCTCGGGGCGCAGTTCGCCTGGCGTTTGCAGCGCCCCGCCCCACACGATCACACCGATAATTACTGCGATTATCAACAATCCCAGTCCGAAACGCCAACGATAAAGAACATAATCTGTGACGTGCGATTTCATACCTCTTGATTATACCAGATATTTACTCGTGGCGGCGGTCAAGCGACATGAAACGCAAGCGTTCCGGGTGGAAGTATAATTGCACTTTGCCCGTCGGGCCATTGCGGTGCTTGGCGATAATCAAATCAGTGATATTTTGCACTTCAGGATTATCCGGCTCATAGTAGCCGGGACGGTAAATAAACGATACGAGGTCGGCATCCTGTTCAATACTTCCCGATTCGCGCAGATCGGCAAGCTGCGGAATCGGCGGTGTGCGGCTTTCGACCGAGCGACTCAGCTGGCTGAGGGCGATGAGCGGCACATTGAGTTCGCGCGCTATAAGTTTAAGCCCCCGCGAAATTTCGCTCACCTCCTGCACGCGATTGCCATTGTGATTGTTTGCTGCTTGCATGAGCTGGAGGTAGTCCACAACAATTAGTCCGAGCGGCTGGTCATGCATAGCGCGGCGAGCTTTGGTGCGCATCTCCAACACGCTGAGTCCTGGCGTGTCATCAATGAAAATTGGCGCTTCTGCCATCTCTCCCATCGCTTCGCTGATTTTGCTGAAATCATCGTCGCTTAAATTGCCGGTGCGGATATTCCAGCTGTCCACGCCAGAAGCGTCGGCAAGCATGCGGTCAATCAGCTGCTCTTTACTCATCTCTAGGCTGAAAAAGAGGACGGGCAGTTTCGCGATTGTTGCAATGTTGTAGGCGAGATTCGTCACGAGCGTCGTTTTACCCATCGCTGGGCGCGCCGCGAGAATAATCAAATCGCTGCGCTGTAATCCAGCCGTCATATTATCAAGGTCTTGATAGCCGGTGCGAATGCCGCGCAATTGTCCTTTGTTGCGGTGCAATTCTTCAATGCGGCTGAAGCTTTCGTCGAGAATACTTTCAATACTCACCAAGTCTTGTTTAAGTGACTGGTCGGATACGTTAAACAATTCTGCTTCGGCTTTTTCGAGCAGCTCGGCGGTAGATGTTTCCTCGTCAAATCCCATTTCGCCGATGTCGGCGCTTGCCTTAATAAGGCGGCGGCGAACGGCTTTTTGCGCGACAATGTCCGCGTAGCTGCTAGCGTGCGCGGCGGTTGGTACATAATTCGTTAGCTCGGTGAGATAACTGCTGCCGCCGACGAGCTCTAACTTATCTTTCTTTTTTAGCTCATCAGTTAGCGTCAGTAAATCCACTGGCTTGTGGCGTTCGTACAGGCGCATCATGGCGGCGAAGACGGTTTGATGGCGCTGGTCGTAAAAATCCGCCGGCTTGACAATCTCCGACGCGTCAGCGAGTACATCGTCGTCAATGAGAATCGCGCCGAGCAAGCTCATCTCGGCGTCAATATTTTGCGGTGGAATCTTAGCGTCAACTTGTTTCGCGGGCATTATAAACTCACTTCCTCTCCGCCGCCCATCATAGCAATAATCGCAGCAGTTTGGCTATCTTCTGGCGGTTTCGGCGCAGCAAGTACGGTGATTTCGGTGTTGGACAGGTCGATCATTTGCAACGATTCGGCGAGTGCTGGTAACGCTTTATCGATTTGAGTTTTGGCGAATTTTTTACCAGCGTAGATAGTAAGAGTCGCACCGTCGTAGCAATACTTACATTTAGCAAGAATACTGTGCGCGCCCGCAGCAGATTCCTTGAGCGGCGCGAGAAAATCATCCCAAGCAAAGGATTTTTCTTCCTTATTTTTCTTATTACTTGCCGGCGCTCTGGTTGATTTTGATGATGCGGCGCTGCTCTTGCCGTCTTTTATTGGTTTCGCGGGTTTTTGTGCGGGAGCCGCGCCCGAAGGTGCTGTTGCGCTAATGCTTGCTCGCGGGGATGCAATAGGTGTTTCTGGCGATTCGTCGGACGTTTTCGCTGTTTTGCTATGATCTACATTGGATATAGCAGTCAGCCGTATTGACTGGCTCGCTTGTGGGGTTAGTGCAACAAGTAGTGATGTATACGGCCATGGGCTGTGCATGACCTTTGCGAGCGGACCAAGCAACGCTAAGCGCTCTGGGTGCGAAATTACACTGCGTTGAATATTTCGCGCAATTTGCTCGGCGGCGATTGGCGCCGGCACGCCATTGTGTTCCATTGCGCCAAGCTGTTGTACGATTGCAGCTATATCGCCTGCTGCCGCCGCTGCGAGCAACGCGTCAATGTCCTGCGCGCTTGCGAGTCCGAGCGATTCTTCTATTAGCTGCGCGGTAATTGCGCCATCTGCGACATGCTGTAATTGGTCAAGGAGGCTGATGCTGTCGCGAAAACTCCCCTGCCCCTGCTCAGCAATAAGCCGCAAGGCATCGTCATCAATCTTGATGTGCTCGGCTTCGGCAATTGTGCGCAGGTGTGCTACCACATCTGCTTCGCCGATTAGCCGAAAATTAAATCGCTGCACGCGGCTCAAAATCGTTGCCGGCAGTTTATCGGCATCGGTGGTTGCGAGAATAAAAACGACGTGCTCCGGCGGCTCTTCAAGCGTTTTGAGAAGCGCGTTGAACGCCGACTTGCTGAGCATATGCACCTCATCAATGATGTACACTTTTTTCGGGGCGCTAACTGGCGCGATCTGTACTTTATCGCGTAAATCGCGAATATCCTCAACGGAGTTGTTGCTTGCTGCATCAATTTCGATAATATCCAGGTGCGTCGATTCGTCGGTATACGGTAAGTCGTTAATTTCGTGCGCCAGAATCCGCGCGATCGACGTCTTACCGACACCGCGCGGTCCAGTCAGCAGATACGCATGTGCTACTGCGCCGCGCTTTAGTGCGCGCTCCAACAGCCGCGTAATGTGCGCCTGCCCAACAATCTCGCTCAATTTTTTCGAGCGGTATTTCCGGTATAATGCCTGGCTCATATAGCTCTATTATACGCTATGGATAACGTTTGCACGAGCGTTGATTTGTGAAGATATATGATGAGCGTAATAATTTGTTTGGTGTGGCTGTTCGTATTGGATGAAGAATTTAAGGTCCTATTTACAGTTTACAGACTGTATGCAAATCGAGATAAGATACTAAGTATCGTCGAAACAGTACGCCGCTCTGAATTAGTACTAAAATAAACTCGCTTGTACTGGCGCGAGATTGAGCGGCGCGATATCGTCTGTAATCGTGATATAATTGCCAAGATATTGTTTCATAGGCAATACAAGCAGCCGATTTTGCTGTTCCATAATAAGCAATTGACCGAGCAATCCTACAAACGCGCCAGAAAGGCGCGGTTGATTCCATAGCTCTATAGCAGTACACGACGAAAGTGCCGCGCCGTTGATCATTATGCTTGATAATTCGGCAAATTGCGGGTTGGAAAATTGTATATTTAGTGCACGCTGGATTGCCGCAATCACCTGCTCTAATTTTCGCCGCGCCGCTACTTCGTCGTACGAGTTTTCGACTAAAATTTGCGCCTTTTTGCGCAACTGGACGCTTTCGCACAATCCAGGCAGCCGGGCAATCTGTGCTTCATACTGCCGCGCAACGTTGGCGCTCGGGAACGTTTCGAGGATTGCAGCACTTCGCGCGCCTTGCTCAAGCAGTCGTGCCAACCCGCGCTCGGCGTTTGAGATACCAACTTTAACAGTCTCTGATGAAAAATACGCAAGATACAACAAATGCGGTTTTTTGTTGAGCTCGGCTTGTTGCACGCTCAATTCTGTCGTGTTGTAGAACGCTGGATTAAAGCCGGTCTTCCGTTGGCATTCAGGACACTGTTCATATTTTTCAGAGACAGAGCGCTTACCTGGACACTCATAGCACTCGCCAGTTCGCATATCGTACCAACCAGTACAGCGTTTGTAGCTTAAATCAAATGTCAGCGTAAAGTCGCCAGCGGGACGAGCATACACAAAAACACCGCCGGCGTCCATTAGCCGAAAATATGGAACGTTGCGTTTACTATCAAAGCTAACCCTCGTGAATAGAAACTTTCCAAGCGGCAAATCAACTAATTCACGAGCCATTTTATCGGCTCTACAGCGCGGCTTCTACCGCCGCCCAACTGGCGTCCGGATCATCTTCCGGCACGATGATGGTAACTTGATCGCCAACATTGATGCGGAAGTAAGTGACGCTTGCAAGCAAGATGCGATACTCTTTGCCCTGCGCTTCAACGTAATATGCGCCGTCGTGTTGCACAAGCGTACCAATGATTTGCTTGCGCGAAACTGGCCCGATTTGTTTGTAGATGAAGCCGCCGTCGCTCGCAATGGTTAGCTTGAGAATGTCGCCTTCAACCAGTTTCGATTTGCTCGCATAGTTAGCTGGCACTGGATAATTCTTGCCGTCCGGACCGACCATGGTTTGTCCGTCGAACACGCCCTCAATAATTTTGCCGGTAACGTCGTCGCGGCTGTTAACCGGCGTCACAATTTGCCCGTCATCGCCCAAGATACTCATGAGCAATTCCTTAGCGGCGGCTAAATTTGTTTCCGCTTCTTGAATCAGCGACTTAAGCCGTTTGACTTGTTTTTCTGGTAATTCTGACATACTGGTTCTCGCATTCCTTTGTATGTTTCTTGATGATATCAATTTCATTATACGCTTTCATCGTTCGCTGTCAAGGATTGCATCGTTTATCCACACGAATAACAGTAGTTCCTGAAAAGTCGTTGTATTTTTTGTGCAGCACCATGGCTGCTATTTTGTAGGTGGTACTGGCTGTATAGAGATACGGGCAGATTTTGCGATGCCATGAAAAGCCTGCGGCGTTATCGATTGCGCGAGTTCATCGCGAGTCGTCTGTGTGAGGGTCTTTTCATAAAAATACATTGGGACAGCAGTGTAGGCTGGATGCGTTTTGAATACACGGACGAGCGGTTCAAGCATCTCATTAGTAATGCGCACTTCGTGAAAATGGTGCGCGATTCGTTTTTCCGCCGCGCGGCAATCAAACGGTTTTTTGACCGTAAATTGCTGCAGCACTACATTACCATCCTGATATGCAGTGAAAACGCCGTTCTGCTGCGGGTATGCAGCGGCCGCATCAAACGCGCTATCGCGCGCAATATCTAGTAGCGCCGGATAAAAACAGAAAAACGATCTCGTTGCCTTATCGCTTGCATCGCTTGTCTCTATCGTGAGCGCAGCGGTGTCAAAAAGCTCAGGGTGTTCAGCGATAATAAATGGGTTGTCAGCTGACACGCGTACATCGGTTGTGCCACCGACAATACGCTGGCATGCTGCGAGCTGGCTCATCAATAAAGCATCGCTCTGGACATTGACGACAGCCATCAATTCAGCTTCAATGTGCGCGAGTGATTCTGCAACAATGTGCTGGTTAATACTGGATTGTTCCGCGTAAAGTGACTGCTCAAATAACGCAATATCCTCGTCTGTGTATAGCTCGGCGTGAAAGAATATCGTCGATTCAACTGTATTGCCATCAACATTGCCGACAAACGCACGCGACCGGTCAGCCGCTCGCAATGACAGCAAAAACCGGCGAATGACGATATGCTCAAACAAGTGGCATACGTCGTGCGAAAATGGTAAATCGTAGAACGCGTAAAGTTTAGCAGCAATCATACGGCCAGTATAACAAAATTTACCTGGAGCACATCTTATTTATCGGCAACAAGAAAGATTCCGCGAGAGAGCATCATCACTAAAATTACCCCGCCCTATTTTAGAGCGGAGTAATTTAGTAATAACAATGCGATCTCCGTAGATATGTAGAAGTAAGCTTACGCCAGTTCGACGGCCGCGCCAGCGTCTTCCAGAGACTTCTTGGCAGCTTCAGCTTCGTCTTTTGACACTTTTTCTTTGATCGGGCTTGGCGCATTGTCAACAAGCGCTTTAGCTTCACCGAGACCAAGTCCAGTTAGCTCTTTTACCGCTTTGATAACGGCAACTTTTTGCGAACCAGCGTCCTTTAATGTGACGGTAAATTCGGTTTTTTCGTCGGCGGCAGCAGCGCCCGCGTCAGCAGCCGGACCAGCGACTGCAACCGCAGCAGCAGCCGGCTCAATGCCGTATTCTTCTTTCAAAACGGTTTTTAATTCGTTCACCTCTAGAACTGTCAATTTAGTCAGCTCTTCGGCAAGTTTCTTTACATCTGCCATAGAATTTCTCCTTTGGTATTTTCTAACATTAATACTAAACTTTGGTTCTTACGCAGCAGCTTTATCGGCGACACCGTCAAGCAACGCATGAAGATTGCCGGAAAGCGCGTTCGTAACGTCGTGAACCGGCGAGAGCAATTGCGCCACCGTTTCAGCAATAAGCTGGTTCTTGCTTGGCAAGCCAGCAAGCGCCGTTACTTCCGCAGTACTTTGCGCTACTCCTTCGCCACTGAAGCCAGCGACGAGCTCAAGTGCTGGATGAGTTTTGGCAAAATCATTCAGCACCTTAGCAGGCATAACTTCATCGTCCTGCGATACAGCATAAAGCAACTGTCCTGTGAGCGCCGTTGTATCGGTGCTTTCATAGGTGCCACTTTTACTCATCGCAACGCGCACCAGGCGGTTCTTCACCACTTTGATGACAACGCCAGCCTCGCGTGCGTTTTTACGCAATTCCTGCAACTCAGCCACGCTGATCCCCTGGTATTTTGCGACAGCCGTGCTTTTTGCGTTCGCGAACAGCTCGCTCATTTCTGCGACCAAAGCTTGTTTCTTGTCTTTGCTAATCGCCATAGACAAAATCCTTTCGTTTGCTTTGATAAATGAGACCGCATTGTTAAGGTGCGACACTGACAAAAAACGCCCCTGCATGCGCAAAGACGAAAAGCGGAGTAATTCCCTCGGTAGCATTCTTATCGGCGCTTCGCTTTTCACGGCTCGCCCGCTACGGTCTTTGGCAATGTCTTAGCTAGCATTGTAGCAGAAACGCGCCAAGATTGCAAAATAGTATTGACAGATAGTAATTTTTCTAGTAAAATACGCATTTGGTATGATAAAATCTCGTTGTTTAGCGTCGGCGCGCGAGGAGTATCAGCAGCCGCGTGATATATTGCTAGCGCACTGGCTGGATTACAGCGCGACGCCGCTACGTATTAAATCAGAGAACTGCGATTTATGGCGCGATGTTCAAAATACGCTGGCAGAGCGCGTACTTGCCCGTTTGGATTCCGATACATCGCCAGCTGTCCGCGATTTTGTGCAGCTGCACCTGCTGTCGCGCGGCGCTCGGCATACGACGAAGAATCAGCAGAATTACGAGAGCCGCTTGAACGAATGTATTGAGGGAGAAGCGCCGCTTGCCGGCATAGAGCTTGAACGGGTTGAAGCTAAAGCACTTGATGGTTTAGCGACACCAGCTGAACTGTTACGCTTGCGGCGGTCAATCGGCATGGGATCGGTGGAGCTAGCGCGCGTAACAGGAAACGACGAGCATTTGCTTGAACGCATGCACGCGGCGATAGCTGAAACCTTTGCCGAGGTTGGCGCGGATGAACAGTGCGAGCAAAACGAACGCATTAAATTCCGGGCATTCAACGTAGATATAACAGACGCGAAAAAAGCGCCGGAAGCAGTTTTGGCGACACGCCGCATAAACGTAGCAACGTGCGAGGTTGATACGCGAATTATGCTGCGCGAATCGTATGTATTGCCGCTTGCGAATTTATCAAAAGATGTTCGAGCGGAGATTTTATCGGCTGACAGGTCGCACGGCACTGAGGTGTGGGCTGAAATGCTCGCAAACGTTGATGATTTAGATACGCGTATATCGGCGGCAATTGATAGCGACGCGGCAATTCCAATTTCAACGACGTTCTACGCAGTGAGCCAAACCGTTCGACAAGAGCAGCAGCGCCGGCATGAAGCGGAGCGGGCGGCGTATAATGAAGAGTTTCGTCAAAAATACCCAGAAATTGTAGAAGCACGCAGGATCGCATCTGGCAGCAGTGCAAGCAGCGCCGACTAATTAAACCCCTATCTACGAAATAATCTGTAAAATCTCCGCCTGAATCTCTGCTGGCGTCTTGCGGTGATCCGGCGCGATACACTCAACGACGGGCAGCGCCATATCGCGGGCGAGCGCAGCGTAACCGTTATTTACTCTATACTGAAAATCATCAGCGCGCGATTCGAACGCGTCAAGACGCACTGAACTGCTACGTTCGGCGAGGCGGCGTTTGCGCTCGGCGTCGTCGTTCATAGTCAGAATAACTACATGGTCCGGCGCCATATAACGCGCATCAGTGAAAAGCGCGGTCGTTTCGCGAATATGATCAAGGTCAAGCCCTTCGCCGTAGCCTTGGTATGCGAGCGTCGAGAGATAATTACGCGCCGCCAGTACGACTGCATCCCGCTCAAGCGCTGGCGCAATGCTGTGCTGCCACAATTCTCGCCGCGCCGCGCTGAACAATGCCAGATTAATTTCTGGATCGCGCTGCAACCGTCCGTTTTTGATAACCGCGCGCAGATAACGCGCGGCAGGCGTCGTAGGCGCTGAGCCGCCGCCTGGCTCCTCAACAGTTACCACGCTATACCCCTGCTTATGAAAATATGTTTGCAAAAGGCGGACTTGCGTCGATTTTCCTGTGCCGTCATTCCCCTCAATAACGATATAGCGCCCGCGCGTGATCATTATAGTAATCCTTCGGCGAGCCCCTCAACTACCTGCGGCAGCTTAACGGGCGATGCGTAAGCGCGCGGCAGCAACATATCGGGGCGCCAAGCAGCTTTGATAGCAGCAAGGTCGGCACTTGGTGCAGATTGATAGTTGCCCGAAGCGCGCGAATATTCTGTCTCAACCGGGCCGGTAGCACTGAAGACAATTTGCGCGATACGATAGCCAACGGGCAATACGATATGTTCGCGCTCATTGAGATTATGAATTTCCATTGTCCAACGGTTGATATAGCCCGGATCGCCCCATCCCGCGCAATAGCACGCCGATATACCAATGCGCCCTGTAGTGCTGCGCGCCTGCATACTGGTCGTGCCGGGTGGCAAAATGCCGATAAATTCATGCGTATGCGCGAGAATCCGTTCATTCGGCCGCAAAACGATAACGGGGTGGTCGCTGGGAATGTTAGTAATCTCTGCGATATTTGCAATTGAGCTCGCCAAACGTTTCCGCGCGTCGCGCCATGGTTTCGCAATGTTGTACGCGCCAAAATACCGCTTAACGTCCGCCTGATCAAACGGATTGAACAGCGCATCGCCGTTTTTGGCGCCGCCAGCGTAGTAAAAATAATAGCCAAGCGTCACGTCAATGCTTGAGCCATTGATTCGCGCGGGTGCCGGATCGCACACAATATGCCCGCTCGCAAGCGCTTTTTTTATCTCAATGTCGCTATAAATAGCCGTTGATTCCTGCACAATTTCCCCTAACGTTACCAATATTGTATCATGAACGTATGGAAAAATGTATTGTCGTGGCGTACGATAAAAACCGCGGTATCGGCGCACGCGGTGATTTGCCGTGGGGGCGTGCACTACCGGCTGATTTGAAACATTTTCGCGCGCTGACAATAGGCAAATCAATCATCATGGGGCGCGCAACGTTTGAGTCGATCGGGCGAGCGCTGCCGCAGCGCGAGAATATCGTCGTGACGCATCGGGCGCTTGACGCGGCGGACGCTATAGCAGTTGATAGCCTGGCGCGAGCATATGAAATCGCGCAGCATCAGCCGTGTGTAATCGGCGGCGCGAGTGTTTATGAGCAAGCACTGGCGGATTGCGACGTTATTTACGCAACTGAAGTCAATTATTCGTTTACTGGCATCGACCGTTACTTTCCGCCGCTTGACGACAGCTGGCATGAGTGCGGACGCCAATCGTTTCCGGCAGACGATGCGAATCGGTATGCGTATAGTTTCGTGACGTATAAGCGTGCGTAATACATGTAGCCCTGCGGGTCTAATGTGATTACACTGCTACTGGCGCTTTGATGCTCGGACAATGCTGATAGCCGACAAGTTTAATGTCGTCCGGCGCAAACTCAAAGATATTATTGACCTCTGGATTCAACCATAGCCCCGGCAGCGGCAACGGCTCGCGGCTAAGCTGTTCATCAACCTGCGTAATGTGATTATTATAGATATGCGCGTCGCCGAATGTATGGATGAACTCGCCCGGCTTGAGTTCGGTGACATGCGCCATCATGCAGAGCAATAGCGCATAGCTAGCGATGTTGAACGGCACACCCAAAAACATATCAGCGCTACGCTGGTATAATTGGCAATCTAGGCGATCGCCGCGCACGTTGAACTGGAACATCGTATGACATGGCGGCAGCCCCGCTACTGCCATCTCGTCAATGTCAGCAACATTCCACGCACTCACAATGTTACGCCGGCTAGCCGGGTTCGTTTTGATCGTGTCAACAGCGCGCTGAATCTGGTCGATTTCGCCGCCCTTTCCATCTGGCCAATGCCGCCATTGATAGCCGTAAACCGGGCCTAAATCGCCCCATTGCTCGGCAAAAGCGTGGTCCGTCGCAATGCGTCCTATAAACGCTTTCATACCGTTACGCCACTCCGGTGTAGACGTTTCTTCTGGAGACACCTGGCGCCCCTCTGTCGCCTCTACGTAATGCCGGTACGGCCAGCTGTCCCAAATGTGTACATTCTGCCGTGCGAGCGCTTCTAGATTGCGGTCGCCGCTTAAAAACCATAACAACTCGCGCTTGCAAGTATCAAAATAGAGCCGTTTCGTCGTGAGTGCGGGAAATTCGCCGCTCGACAGATCGAACCGTATCTGCCGCCCGAACACGCTGCGCGTACCTGTACCGGTACGGTCATCCTTACTCTCGCCATTATCACGCACATCGCGCAGCAAATCAAGATATGCATGTTCTTGCGTTCTCATTCGTTCCCTCATGAAATTACCGTCAATTCCAGTGTACGACGAATATAAAACGAGTGCAAATCCTATTCCAAAAGAAAAGCCGCCCCAGACAGGAGCGTGAACAGACAGCTTATGTCTGGGGCGGCTCAACTGTCATGGGGCGATGGCGGGGTCGGATCCCGTCTCTCGCAGCTCGCACTCGCGCACAATGGCGAGTCCGAGCTTCCCGAGTGCATGATGTATTTCCTCGGGACTAATGACACCTTGCGCGAGACGCTCGCGCAAAGCGTCATTGGGAGTAAACGCAATAGCCCCGAAAAAAGGAGAATGTACCGAGTACATGCTCCTCCTGCGAGGAGACTTGCTTTCCAACGGAGTTCACCTCCTTTCAGGCTCTTCTTCTCACGCCGGTTGCGCAAGAAGCTGCTTATAAGTATACTACATGTTTTACATACAGTCAATTTGCTGCCTCCATTAACACCTCAACCGCAAAGGATAAGCTCAATAAAGACACGTTTCAATTTTAGCCCCGTGGTTTAATGGATTTTTGGAAAGTCTAATATAACCGGAAAGGACGTTAGAAACGTGTCTAACAACAAGTATATACAACTTTGCTACGATGAACGTATAGTTATCGAGAATAGGTTAAAGAATGGTGAATCATACACTGCCATTGCCAAGTCGCTTGGACGCTCAACCAGTACTATCTCTCCGTGAGGTTAATAGCTTTATTGAGG